>JAEEGH010000806.1_pt1 | contig 98034 bp, 57 predicted proteins | sample 9134181 | NCBI WGS metagenome assembly JAEEGH01 (sample SAMN16246544, study PRJNA631951) | gut metagenome | biome: gut microbiome; feature: rumen; material: DP-attached | host: Bos | place: Iran: Karaj | collected 2018-10 | reverse complement strand
CGGATGCCACCAAGGTCACCGTTTACCCGGTCAAGGTGGGCGGCGAGGAAAGCAAGACAGACTTCATCCTCCTGATGAAGACAGTGGACGGCTGCGACAGCGTCGAGGTCCTGCACATCGAGACGAAGGTCGTGCCACGCGACACCGTCTATGCCGACACGCTGCACATCCCCGGCGAGGACTTTGACAAGGTTGTGGCCAACCATACCTTCCGCGTGACGGAGCCCGGCGTGTTCACCTTCACCGACACCATCCCGGGCGGCGCCAACAACAACTGCGACAGCATCACCACCCGCATCCTCATTGTGGAGGAGCTGCACTACGACACCATCTGTGAGGCCTCCTACAATACCACCACACAAGCCTGGGTGAACAATGTGACCGGCTACTGCTGGCACTACAACGAAAAGGACAACTGCATCTCCGGCGAGACCACCGACGCGAACGGCTTCTACCACTTCCCCGGCAAGAAGACCATCAACGGCACCGAGGTGGACACCATCTCCTACCTGAAGCTGACCGTCAAGCCGGTCGCGGAGGGCAGCGACAACGTGGACATCTGCCTCTACGAGGAATCGACCTCCCTGCCCTACGACAAGGACAGCCGCATCACCATCAACGTCTCCTCCACCTCGGGCGTGACGCTCACCTCGTCCAACCCGACCGCCATTGAGGTCGTGACCGTGGATGCCGCCAGCGGCGACTTCATCCTCAAGACCACCGCCGCCAACGGCTGCGACTCCGTCATCACCTTCCATGTGGACTATGACGTCGTGAAACGCGACACCGTCTATGCCGACACGATGCACGTCACCGGCAAAGACTTTGACAAAATCGTCGCCGGCCACACCTTCCACGTCACCGAGTCCGGCGTGTTCACCTTCACCGACACCATCCACAGCGGCGCAGCCAACGGCTGCGACAGCATCATCGTGAGATACCTCATTGTCGAGGAACCGCACGAGGACGAGATCTGCGACAGCACCTTCAACGTCACCACCCAGACCTGGACCGACAACGTGGGACCGTACAAATGGAACGGCATCCCCATCGCCGACCTGACCGTGAATGCGGACGGCTATTACGAGTTCCCAGGCGAGAAGACCATCAACGGCACCAAAGTGGACACCACCACGTATCTCAAGCTCACCATCGACCCGACTCACCGCGACACCAACGCTTTGGACATCTGTCTCCTCGGCAGCGACTCCACCTTCACCTACGAAGGGAACACCAACGTGACCATCTCCGTCACCACGACCACGACCACGGTAACCTCCACGGATGCCACCAAGGTCACCGTTTACCCGGTCAAGGTGGGCGGCGAGGAAAGCAAGACAGACTTCATCCTCCTGATGAAGACAGTGGACGGCTGCGACAGCGTCGAGGTCCTGCACATCGAGACGAATGTCGTGCCACGCGACACCGTCTATGCCGACACGCTGCACATCCCCGGCGAGGACTTTGACAAGGTTGTGGCCAACCATACCTTCCACGTCACTGAGCCCGGCGTGTTCTCCTTCACCGACACCATCCCGGGCGGCGCCAACAACAGCTGCGACAGCATCACCACCCGCATCCTCATTGTGGAGGAACTGCACGAGGACGAGATCTGCGAAGAGGAGCTCGCCACTTACACCTGGCGCGGCAACACGTTGCCATCATCCACCAACAGCCACGGCTACTATGAGTTCCCAGGTAAGAAGACTATCAACGGCACCATCGTTGACACGATATCCTACCTGCTGCTCACCGTGAACCCGAGCCCAGCAGTGACCCTTAGCGACCTGACCGTCTGCCCCAATGACGGAGCTGTGAATCTCACCGCAACCCTGGCCTCCGCGACCGCCCCGAACTACACATACGAATGGAGCGGCGAACTGACCGTTTCCCCCACCCCCGTCACCACCGACCAACTGACCGCTACGACGACGGCCACCGTTCCTGACGCGCCCGCCTCCTGCGGACAAACCTACACGATGAACGTGAAAGTCACTGACGGCAACGGCTGCGAGGCTACCGACGACGCGACGGTCACCGTGAAGACCCCGACCAAGCCTGTGATCTCTACTCTCCTTACGGATGACAACTTAGGTTGCAACCCGACCGTACCCACACTCACGACGGACAACTTCACTGTGACAGACGAGTGCAATGCCACGGCGAAGGTCAAGCTGGAATCTGCCGAAAGCAACACCAATTGCCAGCACACCAAAGTTTGGACGGCAACGTATGTGAACGCCTGCGGACTGAAGGCCGACACCGTCAAGGTGACCTACACCTGGACCGAGGACAACGAGAAGCCCGTCATCGCCCTCCAGAGCAACTCTATGGCTGACAAATACAACTGGGGCTGCAACCCGACCGTCATCGCTCCTGTATTTACCGTGAGCGACAACTGCGAAGGCACGTTCACCCTGGATGCCGCCAACGTCGTTGACGGCGGTGTGATCGGCACCGGTTGTGAGAAGTCCCAGACCTGGACCGCCAGCTACACCGATGGCTGCGGCAATCCGGCCACGCCCATGAGCATCACCTACTACTGGACTGAGGACCACACCGCGCCCGTCATCCACACTGAAGCCGTCAGCGACCACAAGGGCTGCAACCCGGTCATCGTGGCCCCGACCTTCACCATCACCGACAACTGTGAGGGTACCTTCGTGCTGAACGCCGACAGCGTGACCGACGGCGGAGTGGTTGCCGTGACCGGCGAACCGTACAACTTCTCCCGCACCTGGACGGCGCACTACACCGACCTCTGTGGCAACAAGGCCGACAACGTTTCCGTGACCTATACCTGGGTCGAGGCCCCCGAGGTCAGCATCATCTGCCCGCCTGACGTGTACGACACCCTCGCCTACGGCGACTGCGTGATGGAGATCTATCCGGAGCAAATCGGCACACCGACTATCAACGCACCGGCAGACTGGCCAATGGTCGTCTCCAACGAGATTCCCGCCGACAACCTCTACCAAGAGGGTGAAACCATCATCACTTGGACGGCCACCGACCAAGTGTGCGGCTATCCTATCTCCTGTCAGCAGAAGGTCATCGTGGTCTTCCCGAAGTGTCCCGACGCCATCGACTGCGAGGGCAACGTCTATCACGGCGTGCGTATCGACTGCGACTGCTGGACGCAGACCAACCTCATCTCCAACTGCTACGGCGACCCGCATGAGTGCGAGATTTCTGGCAACTGCGACGACCCGATCCCGTGCGTGTACGAGTATGTGAACCCCAACTATCCGAATGCAGACGAAAACGTGGCCATCTTCGGCAAGCTCTACTGCGACACCGCTGCATTGAAGGACAGCGTGGTGAACCCGCACGGACACATTCAGGGCATTTGTCCGAAAGGCTGGTACTTACCTACCGTCGAGAAATACTCCGACCTCTTCCTCCATGGCGACGCCCTTAAATCGCCGCTTTACTGGACCGATGGTGGCGGCGACAACTCCACAGGCTTCTCTTGGCTGCCCGCCGGCTGGTGGAACGGTCAACTGCAACGTTTCGAAGGCCTGATGTCCGAAGGATACTTCCTCGCCGTTGAGACCACTGTAGAGGGTGTTCGCACCGTGGTTTACTACATGCAGCACGACTGCGATGAAGTGAAACGCATCGAAACGCATTCCGGTTTCGGATACAGCGTGCGCTGCGTGAAGGAGAAAGACTAAGAATAGTCACCTCATCCATAATCGAAAGAAGGGGCGCGAAGAATCGCGTCCCTTCTTTTTATTTGCAAAAAACAAAGCTGCTTTTATCGTGCTATACGCCTCGGCTACAGCTTACCCAACACCGGCACCAAACGGTCGATGTCGCCCGCGCCGATGGTGAGCAACACGTCGGGGCGATTCGTTCTCAGATAGGGTTCCAACTCGGCCTTCTGCAACACCCGTTTGTCGGCAACCGTCACCTTCGACAAGAGGAACTCGGAGGTAATCCCCTCGATGGGCTTCTCCCGAGCCGGATAAATCGGCAGCAGGATGACGCGGTCGAGCAGGTCGAGCGCGGCGGCGAACTCATCGGCAAAATCGCGGGTACGGGTGTAGAGGTGCGGCTGGAAGACCCCGCAGAGGGTCTTGCCCGGGTAGATGCTGCGCACCGCCGTGATGAACGAACGCATCTCGTTGGGATGGTGCGCGTAGTCATCGATATAGACGAAATCGGGCCGCCGAACAATGTAGTCGAAACGGCGTTTCACCCCCTCGAACGTGCTCATCTTCCGCCGTATCTCCTCAACAGGAAAGCCCGGAAACGCCTCCATAACGGCGGCAATGGCGGCGGTGGCATTCAACACATTGTAGCGCCCGTGCGCCGGCAGCACCACGTCCTGGAGCTCTCTAAACGGCGTGTGCAAGCTGAAACGGGAGTACTCCTGCCCGTACTCAAGGTCGTAGGCATAGTAGTCGGACTGGTCGTCCGTGCCATAGACGCGCTTCCCGGGGTGATCGACATACTGCGCCACCGCCTCCTCTACGATCACCGCCCGCTTCGTTTGGGCGGCGAACTGCCGGAAGGCATCCCGCAGGTCCTCCACATCGCGGTAGATGTCAAGGTGGTCGGCATCCATAGAGGTGATGACCGACACTTCGGGATGCAGGGTCAGGAAGGAGCGATCGAACTCGTCGGCCTCCACCACGGCGGTGCCGGGATTCGGGCTGCAGACGTAGTTGTCACCTAAGTTCTTGGAGATGCCCCCTACAAACGCGGCTAATGGCTGTTCAGGATAGAGCAGATGGGCGATCATCGAGGTCGTGGTGGTCTTGCCGTGCGTGCCGGCCACCGCCAACGTCTTCAGCTCGTCGGTGATGTGCCCCAACACCTGCGAACGCTTGTACATCGGCACTCCCGTACCGACGAGGTACTGGTATTCGACAAAATCTTTCGGGACGGCGGGCGTATAGACCACAAAGTCCACCTCGGCGGGAATCTTCGCGATATCGCCTTCGAAATGGATGTCCGCCCCCTTGCGCTGCAACATCTCCGTCACGGCGGACGGGGTGAGGTCGTAGCCGGAGACGCGGTCGCCGCGCTGCAGGAAATACTGCGCCAACGCGCTCATCCCGATGCCCCCGATCCCCAAAAAATAGATCTGCTTACTTCTCATAAATCAGGAAAACTGTTCTGCGGTTCTTGGCGCGCCCCTCAGCCGTGTTGTTGTCGGCAATGGGATTCGACTCGCCGTAACCTTTGTATCTCAAACGGTTGGCGCTAATCCCCTGCCCTATCACATACTCGTACACCGACTTGGCGCGGTTCTCCGACAGAAGCAGGTTGTCGTCGTCACGACCGATATTGTCGGTGTGACCCTGGATTTCCACCTTCACCGTGGGATTCTCATTCAGAAACTCGATAAACAGGGAGAGCAACATCTTCGACTCCTGGGTGAGGCTGAAGTCGTTGGTCTCGTAGTAGATGTCGCGCAAATCGCAGACCTTGCCGGTCTCCACCGACTTCACCTCGGCATCCTTCTCCACAATCTCCTCGGTAATCTCTTCCGGCTTGATGATTTGCGTGTCGAAGGAATAGCCCTCCTTCTTGACATTCACGATGAGGGGCTGCGGATCGTCGTGATGCACCTCGGCGGCCACAGCGTAGCTGCCCGTGCTCGCGCTCACAATGCCCGTGGAGACGACATTCGCGTTCGTGTCGCGGATCTCGACCACGGCATTCTCCAAATTGCCCTCATCCACGGTCACCTTGCCCTTGACGATGACCATCGTATGCGGACGCGCCTCCTCGTACAGCTCGAACTGGTAGATGTTCCAGTCCTGGTCGCCATAGTTGTTGGAGGAGAAATAGCCCGTTTTGCCGTCCAAACTGACGAAGAAATCGACTTCGTCGTTCTCCGTGTTGATGGGGTAGCCGATGTTGACCGGAGCCGTCCAACGGCGTTTCTCGTCCATTTTGGAGTAGAAGATATCCTGTCCCCCAAGGCCTTCATGACCGTTGGAGGAGAAGTAGAGGGTTTTGCTGTCGGTGTGGAGGAACGGCGACCGCTCGTTCTTATCAGTATTGATAGAGGATCCCATATTGATGGGGTCACTCCACGTGCCGTCGCTCTTGCGGGTGGCGTACCAGATGTCGGAGCCGCCATAGCCGCCCGGGCGGTCGCTGGCGAAGAAGAGCACCCGGCCGTCGGAGCTGAGCGAGGGCTGCGACTCCCACGAATCGTTGCGGTTGATCTTGCCCGGCAACGGTTTGGGCGCGGACCACTCAAAACCGTCGTATTCAGAATAATAGAGGTCGAAGTTGGGATAGTTGCCCCCCTGCAGCTTCACCGTGTGGCGCTGCGTGAAAATCAGCAGGTCATTGGTGATGGTGATGGTGGGACTCCCCTCCCCTTCCGCGTTGTTGAACGGCGCAGGCAGTGCAGCACCCTCCCCGAACTGCCCGTGTTTCTTCTCGCTGCAGCTGAAGAACTCCTTCTGCACCTTCCCGCCCTGACCGAACGGGGAATTGTCGGCCACGTACTTGCGGCGGGTGAAGTAGAAGAAATGGCCGTCGGGCGAGAGCGTGCCCAGATACTCATCCGCGCTGGTGGAGATATTCGGCACCGGATGCGGGTCGAAGGGCACCGGGTGGTTGAGGATGTTGTCGTAGAAACGGGCCTTGCGGAGGATGATCTTCGCCTCCTTGATCTTGTCGGCGTCCTTGTCGTCGGGGAAGAGGTCCGGATTATCGACAATGACCCCCGCGAACTTCACCGCCTCAGGATAAAGCTCGTTGAAATAGGCGATCTGCGCCGCATAGAGGTTGCAGTAGGGCTTGTAGTACGGACAGACGTCGAACATACGGTTGAACGCGGCCAATGCCTTGGTCACGTCCGACTTGTCTTTTTTCTTGGAATAGAACTGGTTGTCCTTGAGCGGCAGGTAGTAGCCCAGCGCGTAGTAGTAGTTCACCTCGAGATATTCGGGGTGGTCGGCCAGAATCTCCTCATAGAGCTCGTAGGCCTCCTCCTTCTTGCCGGACTTATGGTACTCGCGAGCCTTCTTGAAGACCTTCTCGCTGGCCTTGTCCATCGTCTGCACACACGGATCGTCGTCCTGCGCGAACCCCACGCCGGCGAACCCCATGAACAACACGAACAATATAAGCGAGATACGATTCATAATCTATCGGTTATACGGCGAAAGGGGCAAAGAGTTACACGGTTGGGTTAAGGGTTAAGGGTTAATGTTTAAGGGTTAATGTTTAAGGATTATAGGTTAAGGGAAACCCTAAACCATAAACCCTAAACCATAAACCCTAAACCATAAACCCTAAACCATAAACCCTAAACCATAAACCTTAAACCTTAAACCTTAAACCATAAACCTTAAACCATAAACCATAAACCTTAAACCCTAATTGTCCTTGATCACGGTTTCGGCCGCTTCGATGATCTTGACGAACTCGTCGGGTTTGAGGGAGGCGCCGCCGATGAGGCCGCCGTCCACGTCGGGTTGGGAGAAGAGCTCGAGGGCGTTCTTGGCGTTGCAGCTGCCACCGTAAAGGATGTAGGTGAAGACGGCGAGCTCGGTGCCGAATTTCTTCTCGATGAGGGAGCGGATGAAGGCGAGCATCTCCTGCGCCTGCGCGGGCGTGGCGGTCTCACCGGTGCCGATGGCCCAAATGGGTTCGTAGGCAATCATCACGCGCTCGAGCTCGTCGGCCGTCAGCGTGCAAACCGTGGACTCAATCTGCTTCTGCACCACCTCGAAGTGCTTGCCTGCCTTGCGCTCCTCCAACGTCTCACCGCAGCACATCACCGGCACGATGTCGTTGGTCAGCAGACGGTGCATCTTCTTGAGCACCACCTCGTCGGTCTCGCCGAAGTATTTGCGGCGCTCGGAGTGGCCCACGATGCAGAAATCGACGTTCATGGAGGCCATCATCTCCGCGGAGATCTCGCCGGTGTAGGCACCGTTCTCGAACTCGCTCACATTCTGCAAGCCTGCGTAGAAATGGTTCTCGTCGATGTCGGCATGGTCGGTGACCAGCTCGGCATACACGGCCGGCGGACAGAGTACAACCTCCGTTTGGAGCTGAAAATCAGCCAATTGCTCTTCTATTTGGGTGATAAGGTCTTCCGCTTCTTCGAAGTCCTTGTTCATTTTCCAGTTACCGATAACAATCTTGGGTTTCGTCATAATGCTTTTATTTATCTGATTTACTTAATGTTATAAAATTCAAAACCAAACCATCACAAACGGGCAAAACTACACAAATTACAGATACGCACAAGCAGCTATTTTCCCGTTCACAACTCACAAGTCACAAATCACAAGTCACAAATCACAAGTCACAAGTCACTACTCCCCGTTCCTTGGCTCGGGATTCTCCTCTGCCGGCTGCGGCTCCTGAGAGGGCTGCGGGGCGACGTGTTGCTCTTCCGGTTCCGCATGGTGATGCTTGCCGGCATGCGACTCCGATGCGGGTTGCTTCGGGATGGTCACCGAGACCGTGTTCCCGTAGCGGATGCCCGAGCGGGTGCCCGCGTAGGCGCGCAGGTAATAGACGGTGCCCGGCTGGAGGCCACTGACGACCGTGGTGAAATAGCCGAGGCCGGTGCCGTCGGAGGAGTGCGGTCCCATGACGGACGGATAGGGGTCGGTGCCCCAGCATATACCGCGGTCGATGACCGGTTCGGTCTCATCGCCTTCGGCTTGCCCACAAACGGTGACGCTTCCGGGCATCAGCTGGCTGATCGGCATCGTGTGGACCCGGAGGGACTCGAACCCGATGGCAGGAGCTTGCGCGGGTTGCGGCATCGCGACGACAGGCTGCGGAGCCGGAGCGACCGGTTGCGGAGCCGCGACAGGATAGGCAGGCTGCGGGGCTGTGACCGGATAGGCAGGCTGCGGAACTGTGACAGGATAGGCCGGTTGCGGGGCCGCGACGGTTGGCTCAGGCTGCGAAACCGGAGCGGGTGCTGCGGGTTGAGGCGCCGCGGGTGCCGGAGCAGGCACATCGCTGACTGCCGGGACGGGCTCGGAATAGCGACTGCTGCGGTTGCGTTCCTGGAACTCCGTGCGGTAGCGGTAGGGAATACAGAGACCGAGACCTGCCTTCGCCCCGAAGGTGAAGCGTGTCTTCTCCACCGGGTAGCCGGCAGTACGAATGCCCTGGAGGTTGTAGGACCCGACCACTTCGGCCGAGACCACAAAGCCGCCGAGGTGGAACATGAAGCCCGCGGCCGCCGCCGGTCCCTGGGAGATATTCGACGGGAGATGCGCCCACTGTCCGTAAACCGTCTCGTTGTTGAAGGAGCGGTAGCTATAGCCGAGACCGAGGTGGAACGACAGCGGCGCCCAATAGCGCAGGGTGATACCCGCCAAGGCGTCGAAATAGGTGCTGCTGGTGGCGGTGTAGGTGATATCGTCTTCGGTGCAGGTAACGAACGCCCCTTTGAACTTGAAGTTCGTCATCGCGCCGACATACCAGCCCACATTGCGCATCGTGCCCGCCTTGAAGCCGAAGGCCGGCACCTGCGCGCTGAAGAACTGGTCGGGACGGTAGCCGCCCAGATACTCGGCGTTCACGGTGAGAAACGAGGCCGACGGCAGCGTCTTGAAGAACGGAACCTTGCGGGAGGTGGCGTCCTGCTGCGCCGACAACATTCCGGCACCCGATGTGAGCACCGCCGCCATAAACAACACTTTCAGAATGGTGGGTCTGAGGTAATTTTTCTCCATATCCGATGTTCTAAAAAAAAACGGGCAAATGTACATTTTTTTTCGGAACACGAGATATGCGGAAAAAGTGTATCTTTGCCGCCGATTGTTATATTGCCGCAATGTTTTTTTGAAAGCACGGTTCGTACTCAGAATGGGACTTTCCCCGACGCCAAAACCTTAACCTTTAACCCCCACTCTATGAATATTACAAGCATCATCATCGCGATCCTGACCCTCACGGCGGGTATTGGCGTGTTTTTGGTGGCCTGCCAGACCATGAGCAACAACCTGGAGTCGGCAGGCAGCCGCAAGCTGAGACGACTTTTCGCAAAGACGGGCGACAACAAATGGGTCGGCGTGGGCATCGGCCTCGCAGGCACGGCCGCCATCCAGAGCAGCGGCGCGGTGACCGTGATGGTCATCGGTTTCGTGAACGTGGGCATCATGAGCCTCACACAGGCCGCCACCATCATCTACGGCTCCAACATCGGCACCACGGTGACGGCGCAGTTAGTGGCCCTCGGTATGTTCGGCCGCAACAGCATCTCCACCACCATCATCTTCGCCGCTTTCGCCGGCATCGGCGCCTTCATATCGCTCTTCGCCAAAAACGACAAATGGAAGCAGACCGGCGGCATCCTCACCGGCTTCGGCATGCTGTTCGTCGGCTTGAGTATGATGTCGTCGGCTATGGACGAGTTCGCCGCGCTGCCCGAAGTGAAGACAGTGTTGGCCTCCATCAGCAATCCCCTGCTGCTGGTCGTCATCGGCGCGTTGCTCACCGCCATCATCCAGTCGTCGTCGGTGATGACCTCCATCGCCATCACCATGGTGGTCACCGGACTGGTGAGCCTCGACCAGGGCATCTACCTGACCATGGGTTCCAACATCGGCTCGTGCGTGGTGGCCCTCATCGCGGGTCTCACCAGCGGGGTCAACGCCAAACGCACCGCTCTCATCCACCTGATATTCAACGTAATGGGTGTCATCATCTTCCTGCTCATCGGGTTCATCATACGGATCGTCTCCGGCGGCGGCATGAGTTTCGGCGTCCTCTTCGCAAAATGGTTCCCGAACGCCCCGCAGATGCAGCTCGCCATGTTCCACACCTTCTTCAACGTGTGCACCATGTTCGTGGCCCTGCCGCTAACCAGTGCCTTGGTGAACACCGCCTGCCGCCTCGTTCCCGAGAAGGAGGATGAGACCTCTGGGAAGCAGCGCCTCAAATACCTCGACCCCTCGATGCTCAGCACGCCCGCCGTGGCGCTTCGCCAGCTCAAGACCGAAATCGAGAACATGGCCGACCTCGCCATCACCAACTTCCACCGCTCCATCAAGGTGGTCACCACCATGGACTATACGGACATCGAGACGTTCCGCGAAACCGAGCTGCAGCTCAACTTCCTGAACAGGGAGTTGTTACGATACTCCGTCCTCTTGTCGGAGAACAACCTCAACAGCTATGACCAGCGCTACCTGAACGGCACCATCCGCTCGGTCAGCGACCTGGAGCGCGTGGGCGACTACGCGGAGAACATCGTGGAGTACGCCGACTCACTCAAGGAGCAGGAAGCCGCCTTCTCGCCGGAAGCTATCGACGAAATCCTCCAGATGGAGAAGCTCGTGAGCGATCTGTACGACGAGGTGAAGACCGCCTACCACAAAAAGGATTTGGAGGCTCTGCGACGCGCAAACGTCATCGAGGACCGCATCGACGACTTCACCAAGGTGATGGAGCGCAATCACATCCGCCGCCTCACCGAAGGCACCTGCAGTCCTGCTGTGGGCGCCGAATACCTCTCCCTGGCCCAGAACACCGAGCGTGTCGCCGACCACCTCATCAACGTCGGCAACACCATCAAGGATTTGGTTTAGCAAGATTCAGCAAGTATTTGGCAAGGGGTTGGCAAGGGTTTCGCAAGGGGTTGGCAAGTATATGGCAAGTAGCAGGCAAGCTCTAGGCAAGCAAATTAGCTTGCGAAGAGCTTGCCTGCCCGTTTTCAAACAGTGCTCTAGTACGGTTCAAGTGCTTTCCAAGAGGGGTTATGGGTTATGGTTTAAGGTTTATGGTTTAAGGTTTATAGGTTATGGGTTAATGGTTAAGGTTTATGGGTTGTTAGATGGTTGATGCAATCAATCGGATTTTCTCTGATTTTCTTATCAGATTTTCCCAGATTTCTGCGTGCAGCGCACCCTCACTATTACGCGCAGCGTAACCCAACTACCTGAAAGAAAACGGGCACCGATAAGTTACCGATGCCCGTCAATTATCAATTATCAATTTCTCCACTACCTCTTGACGAACGTCTTCGTCACGGAGCCCGCTTCGGTGGTCACGCGCACGAAGTACATGCCGTTGGCGAGGGAGGAGACGTTGATGCGGGTCGGGTTGTCGATGACGTTGACCGTGTTGATCAGCTTGCCATAGACATCGTACACCTCCATCATCGTGACGTTCAGGTCGCCGTCCACGCGGATGTCAATGTATTCGCGGGCGGGGTTCGGGTAGAGGCTGACGCTGCTCTCCAACCAGTTGGCGATGCCGTCGATGGTCGTGCTGATATGGATGGGCTCGCACCATTCGCTCAAGTTGCCGTCGCCGCAGTTGGCCTGCACCTGGATCTCGTAAACGGTCTCGGCGACCAAGCCGCTGATCACGTAGGAGTTGGTGGTGGAGGTAGCGCTGCTCCAGCTGCCGTTCTCGACACGATAGCGGATGTTCCAGCTCGTGGCATTGCCGTTCGCATTCCAGCCGATGGTGATGCTGTGGGCATCGCACGTGGAGGCGTGCAGGTTCGTCGGGGTCTCACAAGGCTCAACGTCCTCGGGCTGCGTGGTGAAGGTCATCTCGCTACCCTCGACGGTCGTACCGTTGAAGGTGATGAACGCCTTGTAGGTGTAGGAGGTGTTGGGCGTCAGGTTCGTGAGGTTGGCGGTGAAGGTGTTGCCCGTACCGGTGCCCGCAATTTGCGTGTAGGTGCCGCCGTTGGTGGCTTTCCACTGGAAGCCCTTGGCGGTGATGGTCACCTCGTCGGGGTTGGTGATGGTAGCCTTCAGCGTGGCCGTGGTCTGCTCGATGTTTTCAGCCGCGTTGGTGGCGACCGTCGGGTCGGTGACGACCGGACCGGAACCGCCCGCAGTGGTGAAGGTCTGCTCGGAGCTCCAAGCGCTCACGTTGCCGTCGCCACAGTCGGCCTGCACACGGAAGACATACTGCGTGTTGGCAGCCAAGGAGGAGAAGCTGTAGGAAGGTTGCGTACACGGAATCGTGGTGCCCCAGTCGGAGGATGTCGCAGCCTTGTACTGCAGATTCCAAGAGGTCTCGCTACCGCCAGGAGTCCAGATGGCCACGGCGGAGTTCTCCGTGATGGTGTTCACCGTCAGGTTCGTGGGAGCCTGGCAGGTGGCCGGGCCTGAGCCGGAGCAGTTCGTGGTGAAGGTGGTCAGCGTGCCAGAAGGAGAAGATCCCTGGGTGAAGATGATGGCACCGGAAGGATCCACCACTTCGAAGCCGACTTCGCTATCATAATTGCCAGAGTTCCAAAGCAATGCCGTGGACTGGTTATCACACAGGGTGACAGACACGGTGGAGGATGCACCACTGGTCATGCCCACGGTAGCCACCGTGACGTTGTTCTGTTGCACCGTGATAGAAGCACCGTTCCAACCGTCACCGTAACTGTCGGTAAGATTGAAGGTGTACACACACTGATCAACCACGTCACAGAGGGCGGTGGAGAAGGAGAAGGTGGCAGCGGAAGAGGTGCCCTCCACGCCGCAGTCGGAGACGACCGTCACCATATAGGTGGTGCCGGCGGTCAGACCGGTGAGATCGATGGAATTGGTGGTCGAGGTCAGGTTGTCCGTGCCACAGGTGATATTGTAGCTGTCGGCAGTGCCTTGCCAGGAGAGGGTCGCAGTGGTCATGCCCACATTGGTAGCCGTAATACCGGTCGGGGCCGGGCAAGCCACCGTGGTGGTGAACTGGATGGTGTTGGTGGCATCTTCCTCAGTGTCGGGGGTGGCGCAGTTGGTCACCACATACACGTCGTACTGGGTTTCGGGATCGAGGCCCGTCAAATCCACCGTGGTCGTGGAGGTCACCACATTGCTCCAGACGCTGTCGCTGTGCATCTTGTAGTACACCGTCCAGGAGTTGTGATTGGCGTCGTTATCCACGAAGGAGATGGTGGCGACATGACCGCCGATGTTGGAGGCTTGGACGCTGGTCTTCACCGGGGAAGGACAGTTCGGAGCCAGGGAGACGGTGAAGTCGTCGAGGTTCCAGGAAAGACCGGAGTAGCCAGTGAACTTGATGGCCATTCGGGCCGTGGTAGCCGTCACGCCGTTGAAGTCGAAGGGTCCCATAAGGTTACCGTTGCCGGTAGAGCCGCTGCCGCCGCGCGGACCGGGGGTGCCGGCAGGTCCTAACACCACGAAAGTGGTCGGGTCGTTGATGTCGGTAATATAACCGATCTCCACCGTGCCGTAGTTAGAGGTGCTGGTGGTCGTCGCCCAGAAGGAGAGACGCAGGTCTTGGATGTCGTTGGAGAACTCGGGCAACACCAGCATATTGTTGGAGCCTTTCATCTCGGCGGAGTTGGCGCCGGAGTGACAGGAGGGGCTGTGTCCGCAATAGACGAACGGAGAGGTACCGTTATCCACCACTTCGGTGACGGGCGTCTCCCAGCAGACGAACGACTGAGCACCGCCGCCAGCATAACCCTCGAAGTCCTCGAACCAGGGGTTGTCAGCGGTCACCGTGATGGGGGCGCAAGCGGTGTTGAAGTGAGCCGTCTGGGAGAGCAGCGAGGAGTCGGTGCCGCAGAGGGCGCGCACCTGCACGCTGTACGTGGAGCTGCCGTTCAGGCCGGTGAAGGTGTAGGTGGTGTCGTTGGTGGTGTAGTAACCCGTCATCGCACCGCCCAAATAGACGGCATAGCTGTCGGCGTTGCCGCTCCACGTGACGGTCGCGCCGTCAAGCGTCTGGTTGCTGACCGCGAGATTGCTCGGTGGGAAGCACTCGGTGCACTGCACCGTCAAGGCGAAGCCGGGATTCGGATAGTAGGACTGGGAGTAAGAGCCAGAGGTGAAGTTGATCGTGACCGGACCGCCGTAGGCGATATTGACGGTATGCGTGCCCGCGTAGGTACCCAGCACATTGCCAGTAGTGCCAACGCCTTCGTAGATGGTCAGTACGCCTTGGTAGGACTCATAGCCGCTGTAGGTGTGCACCGTGCCGGTGATGGAGATGCCGCTGCCATCCGTTTCAGGATAGATCACGACCGTGTAATTACAGCTGTTGCTGTAGTTGCCGTTCGCGCCGCCGTCGTCATACAGCACCACACTGCAGGTATTCAACGTGTCGCTGCCGGTGACACCGAAGGTATAGGTGCCGGTGGTAATCGTAACCGGACCGACCCACTGGCTCTGGATGCTGCCGCAGTCGGCCTGCACGTAAAAGTCGTACGTGGTGATGTTGTCCAGACCCGTGACCTCGAAGGTGTCGGCGTCGGCATAGACCGTGGTGCCTTCCGTCTCGGGATCGAAGCCCGTAGCACCGTAAAGGATATTCCAGCCTGTAGCTTCACCCATTTCCGTCCACGTCAGCGTGGCAGAGGTGTTGGTGGAGCCGAGAGCCTGCAGATTGGTGGGATACATACAGTTCGGAATCTCCGAGACCAAGAGGTCATCCATACGGTAACCGCAGCTCACGCCATTGGAGACGCGGAAGGCGACGTATTGGCCAGAACCCGTGTAGCTATCCAACGAGACAATGATATGCTCGTAGTAGGAAGCGGCATTGCCGATGAGCGTGCTCTCGATAGTGTCCACCACCTCGAAAGTGGTAGCATCCTCGGGGTCGGTCATCACACCCACCTCGAAGTAACCGCTGTTGCCAGTCTTGTCGAGCCAGAAGTCCAGCATCAGGTTGCTGACGGGGATGCTGGCGTCGAAGGCGGGCATAATGGCCATCGTCCAGCAAGAGGGCGTGTAGGCGAAGTCCAAGCAGTTGGAACCGCTGTGGGAGTAGGCGGATTCGCCCATACGATAGACCATGTGGGAGGCGTCGGAAGCGAGGCGGGACCAGCAGAACACATAGTCGCCGCTGGCATCCTCGAACGAGGTGCTGTAAGGCAGATTGGAGATGGCGTCACACTGAGTGCGGAAGGAGACGCTCTCACTCCACGGGCTTACCTCGGTGCTGCTGCACAGGGCACGCACACGGACGGTATAGACCGTGTTGGGCTCCAAGCTGTAGAGGGAAGTCATCGTGGCGGAGACGTTACCGGCGGAAGTCCACTCGGTGTCGGCGTCGGCTCTGTATTCCACCTCCCAGGAGGACTCGCTACCCACGGAGACCCACTCCAGGTCAACGGAAGTCGATGTCACGCCGGAAGCGGTCAAGGTATTCGGGGAGATGCAGTTGCCCTCGTCGCAGTAGCCGAGACGCAAGGCATTCACCACGCTCAGCACATAGCCGGAAACACCCGGATTGAAGGCATCGTAGGGGTTGCTGTCACGATACGCATAACGGGCCATCGAAGCGGTGTTGCTGTTTTCCACCACATCATAGCTATGGCTGTTTATATAAGAATTGGTATGGTCGTTGAAGACCACCAACAGATTGTCGGTGCCGTTATAGGGGAAAACGGTGTCGAAGTCGATCTTCACCCAATCGCCGGTGCCGAAATGCACGTCGCCGGAGAAGACCTGGGAGAAGGTGATGTCGTTGGTGGCGGAGGGCAATATCCAGCCGTCAGCCAGCGTCATGGAAGCCGGGACGTGAGCGAGATAGATGTCGCAGGCACGAATCGCCGAGGAGGTGCTGTTGTCCTTCACGGAAAGGCTGGCGAAGTCGCTTGCCTCACCTTCAAACACGTTGGCCGTGATGATTTGCTGGGAGTAGGTGTTGCCGTAAAAGATGTAGGTGGGCAGGTAGCTGTTCGTACCCGTAGCGGTGCCCACGGAATAGTTCACGGGGTTGTTGCACGGGGTCATGAAGCTGGCGTAAGCGGTGTCGCTGGTCTGGCCGTTGGTGCAGGAGGTGTAAACGGCCACCGAGTAAGAGGTCAGCTCGTTCAATCCCGTCAGGAGATAGGTGGTCTCCGTGGTGGTCAGGACATCCTCGCTGCCGGTGACATTGTCGGTGAGCAGGATGTTGTATTCCGAAACTTCGCCCACGGTGGTGGGGTTCCAGGTGAGCGTGGCATTGCTGCCAAAGACGTTCGTCACCTCCAAGCTCGTCACAGGCGAGCAGGAGGGTGCATAATCGACGGTCATGTTGTCGATGCACAGCAGGCAGTAGGCCGTCACCGGGAACTTGATGGCAATGTAGCGGCCCGTGCCTTGATAGCCACCGAGATAGGTGGTGTAGAGCTGATATTCACCGTTCGTGTTCGTGGGCGTGATGGCTTCGACCGTGGTGAAGGTGGACATATCGTCAGGATCCGTCATCACACCGACCAAGAAGACGCCGGCATCGCTGTTAGCACGGCCGTAGAACTGCAGCATCAGCTCGTTCAGGTTGATCTGTTCATCGACTCTCGGCAGGATCAGACAAGGCACCTGGCTGGAAGATTCACCGTATGAATAGTTATAGACATAGATGGACTTACCCTGGTAGGGATAATACGAGTTGATGGTCGGATAGGAGGAGTTGCCCGTGTTCTTGGCGTAACACTCGGGGATACCGCTGGAGACACTCTCGAAGTCATCGAAGAAGGGTATCGCGAAGATGCCGCAGCTATCGACGTAGGTGACCACGATGCTGTGGTTCTCGTGGATGTTCGTGAAAGCGTACGTGGTGATGGCGCCTTGGGAGGTACCGTCGATCTCAGCGTCTTGGAGGACGTAGCGAGCGGTGTTGTTGAAGGCGAAGGTTTGGTCGGAACCGGCGTTGACGGTCACCTTACCGTTCGAGCCGTAAGGCTGCACCAGCGAGGAGACGTGCAGGGTGTCACCCGTGTCTTGGAGTTCCGTGATGGAGATGGTGTACTCGTTGGAGAGGAACACCTTGACGGCGCCCAGTGTACCGCCGGGGTTGATCGTGATGGTCTGCGTGCCCTCGCCGAACTCGTCGCCGTAGAGCTGCGTGCCGTTCAGGGTGACGCGGCTCACGCGGTAGTTGGTCTCAGGGGTCACCACGAGGGAGATGTTGTCGCTGCTGCCGCAACCCACCGTGAAGGAGGAGTTGTTCAGGGTGGCGTGCACCTGTCCGTCGGCGCTGGCCGCGACCTCAGCGGTGATGACGGCCTGCGGATAGACGGTGATCGTGGAGGTGTTGACCGTGGCCACACCATTGGAGGTGCAGGTCACGGAATAGGTCGTCGTCGTCGTGGGCGTCACCGTGATGGACTCAGTGGTGGCGCCGTTGCTCCACGCGTAGGAATCGTAACCGAAGGCGGTGATGGTGACGCTCTCGCCCTGACAGATCTCAGCGGTGACGGGGCTCACACCGGCCATGTAGGACATCACCGGGTAGCCGTCGTTGACGCCGTTGTCCAGCTTGAAAGCGTCGCCGAGGTTGGTGATCATCGTGGCAGACTGCATCTCAGCTTGTGTGGAAACCGTTCCGTCGTTACCGCCGGAGATGGAAGTGCTGACGTATGAGTAACAGTTGTTGATGGTACCGCTATAGGCTGCGATGCCGCCGGCGGGGGATCCAGAAATGGCACCTGCGAAATAGCAGTTGGTGAAGGTCTCGGACTGGCTATTGCCGCCCAAGCCGCCGGGGTAGTTGCCCGTGATGGTGCCGGTGGCGCCACAGTTCTCGATGTACGTGCCCGAAGAGTTGGGATAGTTGGCACCGACCATGAAGCCGATGTTGTTGCCACCCGTGCCTTGAAGACGGCCGTTGATGACCAGGCAATAACGGATGTAGATTTGTCCGCCGCTGCGAGTCATACCCGTGATGGCGCCCATCATGCCCTTGGATTTCAGCACCGGATTGATCATCACTAAGGAGTCAATCGTACAAGGATTCTGGATGCAGCCGAAAAGACCGGCGTGGAAGTAGTTCTGTTTCTCGCAGTAGAGGTTGTAGATGGCGTGCCCGTGGCCGTTGAAGACGCCGCGGAAACTGTTGCCGGAGGACTGATCCTCGCCGGTGGCCGTGGCATAGCCGCCGATGGGCACCCAGTTGTTGGTGGAGTCTCCTGTGCTGTTCAGCCAGAGGTCGGCCGTCAGGTTCAGCGTCTTCCCGTTGAAGGAAGTGCCGCCGTTCACTAACTGGGCCACACCCGCGAGCTGCTCCGGCGTGGAGATGTCGAAGGAGGTTTGGTCGGCGTCGTACCACGAGATGTCCGCGGTACCGTCCCAAACCGTCTGCGCCGACACCGTCTGGGCCGCAAAGCCCAATGTCAACAGTGTCAGCAGAAATAATAACACTTTTCTCATAATTACTTGGATTTAGGATTTTATGATACTATTATTGATGATGCAATCTATACTATTTATACCGAACCGCAAAAGTAACATAATTATCGAACAATGCCGCTTTAATCTTATCAACAAGTTATGAACAGGATGGGTTATGGGTTAAGGTTTAAGGGTTAAGGGTTATGGTTTAAGGTTTATGGGTTATGGGTTATGGGTTAAAGAAAACGGGTACCGATAAGTTACCGGTACCCGTTCATTAAACATTAAACCTTAAACCTTAACCCTTCTTGACGAACGTCTTCGTCGCAGCACCCTTGTCGGTGGTCACGCGCACGAAGTACATGCCGTTGGCGAGGGAGGAAACGTTGATGCGGGTCGGGTTGTCGATGACGTTGACCGTGTTGATCAGCTTGCCATAGACATCGTACACCTCCATCATCGTGACGTTCAGGTCGCCGTCCACGCGGATGTCAATGTATTCGCGGGCGGGGTTCGGGTAGAGGCTCACGCTGCTCTCCAACCAGCTGTCGATGCCGTCGTAGGTCGTGCTGATATGGATAGGCTCGCACCATTCGCTCAAGTTGCCGTTGCCGCAGTTGGCCTGCACCTGGATCTCGTAAACGGTCTCGGCGACTAAGCCGCTGATCACGTAGGAGTTGGTGGTGGAGGTAGCACTGCTCCAGCTGCCGTTCTCGACACGATAGCGGATGTTCCAGCTCGTGGCATTGCCGTTCGCGTTCCAGCCGATGGTGATGCTGTGGGCATCGCACGTGGAGGCGTGCAGGTTCGTCGGGGTCTCACAAGGCTCGGGAGTGTCCTCGGGCAGCGTGGTGAAGGTCATCTCGCTGCCCTCGACGGTCGTACCGTTGAAGGTGATGAAGGCCTTGTAGGTGTAGGAGGTGTTGGGCGTCAGGTTCGTGAGGTTGGCGGTGAAGGTGTTGCCGGTGCCAGTACCCGTCACGGAGGTGTAGGTGCCGCCCGTGGTGGCTTTCCACTGGAAGCCCTTCGCGGTGATGTTCACGTTGTCGGGATTGGTGATGGTAGCCTTCAATGTGGCCGTGGTCTGCATGATGCTTTCAGCAGCGTTGGTGGCCACCGTCGGGTCGGTCGGGATAACCGGTGCGGAGCTGTCGCAGAGCGTGACGTTGACATCATCAATGCAGCAGGAATAATAGGTGCTCTCCTTGTACCAGCGGAAGCAGATGTTGCCGGTGGCAGGAATGGATGCGTCATTGAACAGGACACTGATGGTGTCACCGTTCGAGGAGGAAACACTCGGAATGGTAGCCACAACGACGTAGGAACTGGCCAAATCGCCAAGATTGGTCACATAACCCACTGTCAACTCGCCTTGAGTAGTGCTTTCCATAGCACGCCAGAAATTGAGTTTCAGGGTGTTAAGCGGCTGGGTAAAGGTAGGCAGCGCGGCGTATGCATTGGCACCGGAAGAACTGCAGGTGAAGACCATGGAATTGCCACTGCTTGCATAATGATAGCTACCACTGCTGACGATATGCGGCGGGCCGTAAGAGGTGTTGGCGCTGTATGTCGTCCAACATGCCGGAGCGATGCCGTTGGGATCGTCGTAGGTGCTACCTGTATAGCCCTCGAAGTCCATCGTATAAGGCAGAGGCAGATTACCTCCACAAGGCGTGATAGCTGAGACAGGCGTTGACCAGTCGCTTTGATCATCCACGGAGCAGACTGCGCGGACATAGAACTGGTAAGAGGTAGCGTCTGTCAAATTCTGCAACGTATAAGGATTTGTCGTGGCGGTTTCCACATTCGTGGCCGTGGAGGGATTGAATCCAGGTGCGCCGTAGGCAATCTCCCAAGAGCTCTCGCTGCCACCTGCCTGCCATTCCAGAGTGGCCGTGTTAGACGTGACATTCGTGACTGTCAACAGAGTGGGTTTCGGACAGGTAGGAGGCGTACAATTAGAGTTGAATGTGGTCAACGTGCCAGACGAGACACTCGTGGCCGTGTAGACGACATCGCCATACGCGGTGACAACCTCAAAGCCAACTTCACTGTCGAAGCTGCCGGTATTCCAAATCAAGGTGGTGGGCTGCGCATCGCACAGTGTGACATTCACCGTGGCAGTGCTTCCGCCGGTCATACCCACCGTGGCCACAGTGATGCCGTTCTGCTGCACCGTGATGGAACCACCATTCCAACCATCACCGTAAGAATCGGAAAGATTGAAGACATAATCGCACTGATCAGCCGCAGCGCAGATGGTGGTGTTGAAGTTGACAGATGCAGGAGAAGAAGAGCCATCGATGCCGCCGCAATCCGCCGTCACATACACCGTGTACATAGTACCTGCGGTCAGACCGGTGAGGTCGTACGTGGTAGAAGTGGTCGTGACAACAGTGCCGGTGCCAGGCGCGAAACCGGCCTCGCCATACTCAATCGTGAAGCTGTCAGCATTGCTGAACCAGCTTATCGTGGCGGAGGTCATGTCAATATTGGTGACCGCCAAGTTCTGCGGGGCAGGACAAGCCACCAGCGTGGTGAAGTGAATCGTGACCGTGGCATCCTCCACCACATCCGGAGTGGCGCAGTTGGTCACCACATACACATCGTACTGAGTTTCGGGATCGAGGCCGGTCAGGTCCACCGAGGTCGTGCTCGTCACCACGGAGCTCCAGGTCGCATCATTGGAAGGCTTGTAGTACACCGTCCAGGAGTTATGGTCAGGATCGTTGTCGGTGAAGGTGATGGTAGCGTTGTGGCCGTCGATGTTGGAGGCTTGGACGCTGGTCTTCACCGGGGAGGGACAGTTCGGAGTCAAAGAGACGGTGAAGTCATCCAAGTTCCAAGAGAGTCCGGAGTAGCCGCTCATGCGAATGGCGATTCTGCCAGCCGTGGCCTGCACGCCGTTGAAATCGAACGGTCCCATGAAGTTACCGTTGCCTGTGGTGCCAGCACCACCTCTCGGGCCGGGGACACCGGCAGGTCCTAACACTTCGAAGGTGGTCGGGTCTGTGATGTCGGTAATCACACCGATTTCCACCGTGCCATAGTTGGATGTGCTGGTGGTGGTGGCCCAGAAGGAGAGACGCAAATCATGGATGTCGTTGGTGAATTCGGGCAACACAACCATGTTGTTGGTGCCTTTCATCTCGGCAGAGTTGGAACCGGAGTGACAAGACGGGCTGTGTCCGCAATAGACGAACGGAGAAGTGCCGTTATCGACTACTTCAGTGACCGGCGTGGCCCAGCAGACGAACGGTTGGGCACCGCCGCCGGTGTAACCCTCGAAGTCCTCGACCCACGGTTGCGTGGCCGTCACATCGATGGCGCCGCAAGAGGTCGTGAAGGAAACTTCCGTCCAATAGCTGTAATCAATACCGCAGTCGGAACGCATACGCACCTTGTAGGTCGTGTTGGCGGTAAGACCGCTGAGCACCTCGGACATGGAAGTCACCGTGCCCATGCTCACCCAGTTGGTGTCAGACAACGGACGGTATTCCAGCTCCCAAGAAGACTCCTGGTAACCGGCAACCCAGTTGACCGTTGCGGAATTTTGTGTCACAGAGGCGATGGAGACGAACGGAGCCACACAAGTGGTGGTGGTGTCGCAACCCGCGCCGAAGATCACATTGTTACGTTCAGAGGTGGTACTGTTCGAACCACTGGAAGGAGCTTCACTGGTACTGTAAGCACTGGCATCCTGATAGATGTAGCGGGAAGCCGTGAACGGTGCCGTGTGAGTCCTCCACGTGTTGCCGCTCGACCAGGAACCCGTCATATCCAAGACAATCAACAGCAAGTTGTCGGAACCGTTGTACTGGAACGGGGTGGAGAATTGGAAAGTGTTCAGACCTTGAACCAGCTGTTGCGGCGCGTCGAACACCAACTGGGCGTTCGTGGCGTCGATCCAGCTACTGGCACTGGTTTCAGTGGTGTGCATCATGTAAATCTTGTAAACACGGTTCACAGAATAGTTGGCCATGTCGAAGGTGACTGACTCAATGCCTTTCGGACCGCCGATTTCAGATGCGAGGAAGAGCTGCTGGGTGTAAGAATAGTTATAAAAGGAGTAGGAAGGCAGGTAGCTGTTGGTAGAGGTACCATTGCCGATGGTGACATCGCCACCCACAAGGCATGCGGTATGGAAGGTGGTCATCACCCACTCACTGCTCAGGGAACCTTCGCAGTTGACCATCACGCGCACATCGTAGTAGGTGGAGGGTTCAAGGCCGCTCAACACGTAGGTGGTGGTGTCCAAGGAGCCCACAGAAGTCCAGTTCTCCTGACCAGCCTCGGAGTATTCGAGCGAGTAGCTGTCAATGGTGCCGAAAGGACCATCCGTCCAGTCAATCACGGCAGAGGAGCCGGTGATGTTGGTGACCTCCAAGGAGTTGATTTGGGAGCACTCGGGAGAATAGTCCACCGTGACATCGTCGATGTAGAAGCCGCAGCTTGCCGCATTGGAGACACGGAAGGCGATATAGGAGCCAGAACCTTGATAGTTTTCGAACTTCACATACTGTTCGGCGTAAGCGTAAGTGTTCATGCCCGACAGGTCGATGGTGTCAATGGGCTCGAAGGTGGTGGCGTCCGCATAATCGGACATCACGCCCACCTCCAACATGCCGCTGCTACCGGTACGGCAAGCCCAGAAGTTCACCATCAAGGTGTTGATGGAAATGCTCGGGTCGATGGCCGGCATAATGGCGATGTTGAAGCAGCTGGTGGTGTGGTGGAAATCCAGGTAGTGCGTACCGCTGTGCGCGTAGGACGTGCTGCTGGGAACATAGACGTAGTGGGCGGGATCAGAAGCGTAGCGGCTCCAGCAGAGGATGTAGTTGTCCTGGCTGGTGCTGTAGATAGCGCTGGCATCTTCGAAATTCTCGGAGAACGGAATCTCCGTGATGGGAGCGCACTCCGTACGGAAGCTGATCATATCGGTCCAAAGGCTCATATCGGAGCCGCCGCACAGTGCGCGCACGCGGACGGAATATTGTGTGTTGCCGTTCAGACCGGTGAGGTAAGCCTCGGGGGAGGAAACCGTGCCGGCGGAGGTCCACTCGGTGTCGGCAGCGGCCTTGTATTCCACCTCCCAGGAGGATTCGGAACCAACAGTCACCCAGGCGATGTCGGCGGAGCTCTCCGTGACATTGGAAGCCGTCACCGTGTTCGGACGGACACAGGTGCTCTCGTCGCAGAAGACGAAACGGATGTTGGCGATGTTGCTGGAAGAATAACCTGCTGCATCAGGGCCGTTAATGTCGTATGTGCTGGCGTCGCGATAGACATATCGGGACATATTGGACGTGGTGGCATCGTTATGATAATAGAACGAGTTAGAGCAGGAATAAGTACCGGTGTGGTCCAAAATGGACAACAGGATATTGTCCGTGCCGTTGAAAGGAAGCAGCGTATCCAACGGAATTTCAAACCAGTGGTCCGTGCCGTTGGCGCTGAAGTTCACCGTGCCGGAGAAGACAAGCTGGAAGGGCACTGTGGAGGGCAGAATCCAGCCGGAGCCCAGATTCGTGGAATCCGGCACCTGAGACGCGTAGATGTCGATTGTACGAGTGGGGTTGCTGGTAGTGCTGCTGCACTGGAAGAAGATGGAGGAGAAATCCATCGGTTCGCTGCCGATGGCAGAGGCCGGATAAATCTGCTGGGTGTAGGAGTAGTTATAGCAGGAGTACGTCGGGAAATAGGACGTAGTACTCGTGCCGGTGCCGACGGTGACATTCACCGGCGAGTTACACGGGGTCATGAAGTTCACGAACGTCGTGTCGCTGCCGTAACCGTCAAGGCAGAAGGTATAGACACCCACCTGGTACGGTGTGTTCTCCGTCAGGCCCATGATCACATAGCTGAGATCCGTGGTGGTGTATTCCGACTCGCTTTGGGCGGCGAGGTCGCGCACGATGACGTGATACTCGGAGAGTTCGCCCGTGGTGTGGGCGTTCCAAGAGATGGTGGCGTTAGAGCCGTAGATGTCGGAAGCGTGCAGGTTGAGCACATTCGTGCAGGTGAGGGCGTTGGTCATGTGGACCACCACGTTGGCCAAGGTACCGCCGGGGTTCACCGTGAAGGTGAAGGGTCCGTAGGTCTGGGCATCGTAAAGCAGAATGCCGTTCATGTGGACGCTGGCCACGCGCCAGTGCTCGTCGGGGGTGACGGTGAAGGTCACGTTGTCGGAACTGCCGCAGGGCACCGTCGTGGTCTCGGGAGAAATCGTGGCATGCACCTGTCCGTCGGAGGAGGCAGCCACCATGGCGGTGATCACGGCCTGCGGATGAACCGTGATGGTGGAGGAGAGAACGGTGGAGACGCCGTTGGCGGTGCAGGTCACCGTGTAGGTGGTCGTCGTGGTGGGCGACACCGTGATGACATCCGAAGTGGAGCCGTTGCTCCAAGCGTACGTGTCGAAACCGAAAGCTGTGATGGTGATGCTCTCGCCCTGGCAGATTTCAGCGGCGATAGGATCCACACCGGCCATATAGGACATCACCGGATAGCCGTTGTTGATGCCGTTGTCCATCTTGAAGGCGTCGCCGAGGTTGACGATCATCTGAGGATCCTGCATCTCGGCTTGCGTCACAGAGGTGCCGTCATTGGAAGCGGAGGACTGGGACTGGCTGCCATTGACCACCGTATAGGAGTAGCAGTTCGTTCTGGTACCATCGTGGGCGGTCATGCCGCCGTAGTTGGTGTTGTAGGGAGTCAGCGTGCCTGCGAAATAGCAGTTGGTGATGTAGTCATACTGGGCGTTGCCGCCGATACCACCGATATAGAAGCCGGAGATATTGCCAGTGACACCGCAGTTCTGGATGTACGTGCCGCTGGTGTTCGGGTAGTTGGCGCCTACGATACCGCCGATGTTGTTGTGGGAGGCGGAGGGGCCGGTACCGCTGGGTGTACCCACAATGTTGGCGTTGACCACCAAGCAGTAACGGATGTAGATTTGTCCGCCGCTGCGAGTCATACCGGCGATGGCACCCATCATACCGCAGGATTTCACCGTGGGATTGATCATCACCAAGGAGTCGATCGTACAGGGGTTCTGGATACAGCCGAAAAGACCGGCATGGAAGTAGTTGGTCTTCTCGCAGTAGAGGTTGTAGATGGTGTGTCCGTGGCCGTTGAAGACGCCGCGGAAGCTGTTGCCGGAGGACTGCGCCTCGCTGGTCGCCGTGGCGGAGCCGCCGATGGGCACCCAGTTGTTGGTGGAGTCTCCTGTGCTGTTCAGCCAGAGGTCGGCCGTCAGGTTCAGCGTCTTCCCGTTGAAGGAAGTGCCGCTGTTCACCAACTGGGCCACACCCGCGAGCTGCTCCGGCGTGGAGATGTCGAAGGTGGTTTGGTCAGCGTCGTACCACGAGATGTCCGCGGTACCGTCCCAAACCGTCTGCGCCGACACCGTCTGGGCCGCAAAGCCCAATGTTAGCAGTGTCAGCAGAAAGAATAAAGCTTTTCTCATACTTAATTGGATTTAGGATTTTATAATGATATTTTATTTGGAACGTATAATACACAACTTACCCGCAAAAATACCATAATTATTTGATAGCGACGAGTCAATCTTATCAACAAATTACAAACAAAGATGGCACAATAAGGGGGTTAAATGGAATTAGCTTACACGATTATGCGGTTTAAGGTAAGGTTTAAGGGTTATGGTTTAAGGGTTATGGTTTAATGGTTAAGGTTTAATGGTTTATGGGTTATGGTTTAATGGTTTATGGGTTATGGTTTATGGGTTAAAGAAAACGGGCACCGATAGCGTTACCGGTACCCGTTCATTAAACATTAAACCTTAAACCTTAACCCTTCTTGACGAACGTCTTCGTTACGGAGCCCGCTTCGGTGGTCACGCGCACGAAGTACATGCCGTTGGCGAGGGAGGAGACGTTGATGCGGGTCGGGTTGTCGATGACGTTGACCGTGTTGATCAGCTTGCCATAGACATCGTACACCTCCATCATCGTGACGTTCAGGTCGCCGTCCACGCGGATGTCAATATATTCGCGGGCCGGGTTCGGGTAGAGGCTGACACTGTTCTCCAACCAGCTGGCGATGCCGTCGATGGTCGTGCTAATATGGATGGGCTCGCACCATTCGCTCAAGTTGCCGTCACCGCAGTTGGCCTGCACCTGGATCTCGTAAACGGTCTCGGCGACCAAGCCGCTGATCACGTAGGTGTTGGTGTTGCTGGTAGCACTGCTCCAGCTGCCGTTCTCGACACGATAGCGGATGTTCCAGCTCGTGGCATTGTCGTTCGCGTTCCAGCCGATGGTGATGCTGTGGGCATCGCACGTGGAGGCGTGCAGGTTCGTCGGGGTCTCACACGGCTCGGGAGTGTCCTCGGGCAGCGTGGTGAAGGTCACGACAGAAGTCCAGTCGCTGGTGTTGCCGTCGCCACAGTTGGCCTGCACGCGCACCTGATACTGGGTGTTGGCGGTCAGACCGTTCATCGTGTAGGAGGTCGTGGTGGCAGTGGCATCCGTCCAGTTGGTGGCGGAAGCGGCCTTGTACTGCACGTTCCAGGCCGTCTCGGTACCGCCAGCTGTCCAAGTGGCAACCGCAGAGGTCTGCGAGATGCCGGCAGCGGCGACCGTCAGACCGGTGGGCACATTGCACGGCTCGGGGGTGTCCTCGGGCAGCGTGGTGAAGGTCACCGCATCAGTCCAAGCACTGAAGTTGCCGTCGCCGCAGTTGGCTTGCACGCGCACCTGATATTGGGTGTTGGCGGTCAGACCGTTCATCGTGTAGGAGGTCGTGGTGGCAGTAGCATCCGTCCAGTTGGTGGCGGAAGCAGCCTTGTACTGCACGTTCCAGTTCGTCTCGGAACCGCCGGCCGTCCAAGTGGCAACCGCGGAGTTCTGCGAGATGGTAGCAGCAGCGACCGTCAGACCGGTGGGCACGTCGCAAGGCGTTGCGGTGGCCACAGAGACCTCCACGTCGTCAACGTACCAAGAGGTCAGGTCGGAGGAGCCGTTCGGGCGGATGAAGCGGAAGGCGATACGTGTGGTGGCCGGCAGGTTGAGGCCTGCGAGGTCGGCGAAGGTTCTCGTCGTCTGCGTGTAGGACTGGTCGGTCATCGACTGCAGGGAGACGAAAGTGGAGGAATCGTAAGGATTGGTCATATAGCCCAACTCCAGGACAGCATTCTGGCTGCTCCAATGGTTGTTATATGCCCAGAAGGAGATTTGCAGCGTGCTGAGGTCTTCCACGAAGAGCGGCAGAGCAGTCACGATGTCACCGAATGCCACTTCCAGAGCGCTGGAACCAGTGTGGGAGATGCTGGGCGTGGGCTCGATGTGCGGATAGGTGTGACCGTTGCGGTAGCCGGTAGATGCGGAGACCCAGCAGCCGATCATCTGCTCGTCAGAGCCTTCGAAGCCGTTCGTCCACGGCGTGGTGGCGACGGAGATCGGGCCGCAGGCGGTGGTGAAGCTGACCGTCTGGGAAAGCATAGAGGAGTCGGAGCCGCAGAAGGCTCTCACGGACACCTGGTAGGAGGTGCTCGAAGCCAAGCCCGTCAGCGTCAAGGTGTTGCTGGTCGTGGTCTGGTAATCCGTACCCTGGTCGGAGGTGATGGTGACGCCGTAGGAATCGCCATTGCCGGTCCAGGAGATAGTAGCGTCGTTCTCACCGACATTGCTGATGACAAGATCCATCGGCGTGTTACAGGTGATGGCGCGGAGCTCGACATTATCGACAGCGGCCGGCGGGTTGCTGTTATAGCTGGTGTTTCTCCAATGGAACACCAAACGATAGGTGCGGTCGCCGTTGCCCATGCCTGCGAACTGGTCTGCGGAGATCAGCATCTCCTGGTGCTGCCAGGTGCTCTGCTGTGACAGCCAGTGTTCGGTGGCGGAAGGACCGTAGTTGCCGGGCTGAGCGGCAGCGTCATAGTTGATACCACCGACAGACGGCGGGTTGCTGCCGGGAGTGAGCGTGACCACGTTAGGATCAATCCAGTAAACGCGGAGGAACTCGTAGTTGTATTGACCACCCTGTGCCTTCCAGTCGAAGGAGAGCAACAGCTCGGTGGTGCCGTCGGGAACGAACACGTCACGGAAAGCGTAGACACGGCTTTCGGTTCCGCTGTAGGTGTTGGAGAGACCCTCGTCGTTGGAGATGTAGAGGCCCTTCGTTCCACCCACGGTGGTGTTCACATCGCTGGCGGGATCGGTGGGCTCACCCACATACCATTGGTTGGTCTGGGTGCCGTTGAGCAGTCCCCATTGGGTATTGTCAACCGCATCCTCGAAGTCGGTCTCGTAAGGCAGCGTGGCCGCAATCGTGGTCGTGGTGAAGTTCACCGTGGCCGTTTGGTCGTCGCCTTCGGAGCCGTAGCAAAGGGTCTTCACGAAGACCGAATAGTTCGTATTGGAGTTGAGGCCGCTGAGCACGTTGGCCGTGGTGGAGCTCGTGTTCATCGGGGTCCAGGTGTCGGTGGAAGTACCCGTTTCGCCGTAGTAGATGATCCAGCTGTTGTGGGTGGCATCCTCGTCGACGAAGGAGACCTCGGCGCTGTTCGCGGTCACGTTCTCAACGGTGACGGAGGTATGGGAAGGAGCAGAGCAGGAGGGGATAATCTCCACCGTGAAGTCGTCCACGTTCCAGCCGGAAGAGGAGCCGGGACCGGTGAAGAGGATGGCGATACGGCCGGAAGTGGCCTGCACAGCGTTGAAGTCGAAGGGACCCATATAGTTGCCGTTGCCGCCAGCAGAGCCGCCGCGAGGTCCGGGAGTACCGGCATCGCCCAACACCTCAAAGGTGGAGGTGTCCGCGATATCCGTGATCACGCCGACCACCGCGCTCGTGCCAGAACCGTAGTTCGTAGCCCAGAAGGACATGCGCAGCTCGTGGATGTCATTGGTGAACTCGGGGAGCACCAACATGTTCGTGTTACCCTTGAGCTCGATGGTGTTGCCGCCGGAGTGGGCAGACTCGCCGTAGTTTCTGTAAACCAAGGGGAAGGTGCTGCTGCCAGTCGTGTAGGTGACCGGAGTCTCCCAGCAGACGGGCGTGGAGTTGAGGTAGCTCTCGAAGTCCTCAGTCCACGGGTTGCCTTGGGTGACGGTCAGGGCGCCGCAAGCTGTGGTGAAATTGGCTTCGGTCCAGAAGCTGTACTCACCGCCGCCGCAGTCAGAGCGCATGCGCACCTTGTAGGCGGTGTTGGCCGTCAGTCCGGTGATGATCTCCGACATAGAGGTCACCGTACCCATGCTGATCCAGTTGGTGTCGGAAACGGGTCTGTATTCCATCTCCCAGGAAGACTCCGTGTAACCTGGCACCCAGTTCACGGTCACACCGTCGCTGGTAATGCCGGAGATAGCGATGTTCGGGGCGACACAGGTCGTGGTGGAGTCGCACGGGGAGCCGAAGACGACATTGTTACGGTTGGTGGTGCTGGTACCGCCGGAAGGCGTGGAGGTGGTGCTGTAGGGGCTACCATCCTGATAGACATAGCGGGAAGCCGTGAACGGGGCCGTGTGCGTGCGCCACGTGTTGCCCGACGTCCAGGAACCGGTCATATCCAGCACAATCAACAGCAGGTTGTCCGAACCGTTGTACATGAACGGCGTGGAGAACTGGAAGGTGTTGAGACCGGCCTGCAACTGCTGCGGGGCGTCGAAGACCAGCTGTGCGTTGGTGGCGTCAATCCAGCTGGAGCCACTGGTCTCGGGAGTGTGCATCAGATAAATCTTCAGGTTACGGTTAACCGCATAGTTGGCCATATCGAAGGTCACGGACTCGATGCTCCTCGCGGCACCAATCTCGGAAGCGAGGAACAGTTGCTGGGTGTAAGAGTAGTTGTAGGTACAATAGGAGGGCAAGTAGCTGAACGTGGAGGTACCTTCGCCGATGGTCACGTCGCCGCCAACCAAGCAGTTGGTGCGGAAGTTTATCGTGGTCCAGTCGCTGGAGGTCTGGTCGTCACAGTTCTGTCTCACGCGCACATCGTAGAAGGTGGAGAAGTCAAGGTTGCCCAAGAGATAGCTGGTGGTGTCGAGATTGTCGATGGTCGTCCAGTTGTCCTGGCCGCCCTCAGAATACTCGAGGGTGTAGGAATCCACCGTGCCGAAGACGCCCTCTTCCCAGGTGATAACCGCGGAAGTGCCGGTCAGCTCGGTAACCTCGACATTGTTCACGGGCGAGCAAGCCGGGGCGTAGTCGAGAACCACATCGTCAACATAGTAGCCGCAACTGGTGCAGTTGGAGACGCGGAAGGCGATGTACCTGCCGTCACCCGTGTAGTTGTTGAACTTCACGAACTGCTCCGCGTAGGTGAAGGCGTTCAAAGAGGAAATCTCGATGGTATCGACCGGAACGAACGTGGAATCCACGTCTTTATCGGTCATCACACCGACCTCCAAGGTGCCCAGCGTGCCAAAAAGATTACGGCTGTGGCAAGCCCAGAAGTTCACCATCAAGGTGCTCAGGTCGAAGCTCTGATCCAGCTCGGGCATGATGGCGATGACATAGCAGTTGGGGGTGTAGTGGAAATCGAGGAAGTGGGAGCTGCTGTGAGCATAGGAGTTGCTGGGGGCATAGACATAGTGGGAAGGATCGGAAGTGGAACGGCTCCAGCAGAGGACGTAGTTGTCTTGGCTGGTGGAATAGATTCCCGTTTCAAAATCTTCAGAGTAAGGCAGTTCTGCAATCGCGCCGCAGTCGGTGCGGAAGGAGGTGGAGATAGAGGTGCTCTCCATACCGCCGCAGTCAGACCAGACATAAAGTTCGTACTCGGTGTTCGGGTTCAGACCGTTTACCGTGTAGGTGGTATCGTAGGCGGGCTCCACTGTGCCTTCGCCGGGCACGAAGCCGGCAGGACCGTATTCGATGTACCAGTTGGTGGCGTAGCCAGGCTCTGACCAATGAACGGTCACCGCATCGGAGGTCAGCGCATCCACCACGAGATTAGTCGGGTGCATACAGGTGGGAATGTAGTCGAGGGTCACGTCATCAAGACGGAGGTTGTTGCCGCCGTTGCCCTTGCTGGCGCGGAAAGCGATGTACTGGCCGTAGCCCGTGTAGTTCGCGAGAGAGTATTCCACCAAGGTGTATTGGTTATTCGGCAAATAGGGAGCCGGGATGGTGTCCAAGACCTCGAAGGTGGTCGGGTCGCTCTTATCGGTCATCACACCCAACTCGAAGATCACCGGAGCGGTGGAGGAGGTGCTGCGCACGTAGAAGGAGACCTGCAGCTGGTTCAGACTGATGCTCTCGTCCACTCTCGGCATGATGGCGATGTTGGTGACATTGGCACCGTCATAGAAACGGAGGGCGTTGGGCGTGGAATTCGCCGCAGAGGTCGGGTACATCTGCACCGGCTTGGAAGGATCCGTGGTGTAGCGATCCCAGCAATAGATGTAGGCATCGGTGCCGGAGCCGTAGGTGTCGCTGTCGAAGTTGTTGCTGTACGGCAGGGTCACGATGGCCTCGCACTCGGTGCGGAAGGTGACGGTCTCGCTCCAGGCGCTCTCGTTGCCGGCGCCGCAGATAGCGCGCACATGCAGCTGGTACTGCGTGTTGGCATCCAAACCGACAAGCGTGTAGGTGGAACCGGAGAAGGTGCCGGTGGAGGTCCAATCGGCGTCCGCGTCGGCCTTGTACTCGATCTCGCAGTTGTCGGAAGCGTTGGGGTTGTACCAGGAAATCTCGGCTGAAGAGGCGTCGGTGGCACCCACGGCCACGGTGTTCGGGGCAATGCAGGAGACATTCTCGCAGGCGGTCAGACGGATGTTATCGACTTGCGTCTTCAAACGTCCGGTCGTCGGCAGGTTGGTGATACCCCAGTTGGCGTCCGTGGTGTTGTTGTACTCACACTGCGAACGGTTGGCGTTCGTGTTGATGGTGTAGAACTTGGAGTTGCTGTTGTTGACGGTGCTGCCTGTCACGTCGTTGACGATGAGCAACAGGTTGTCATAGCCGTTGTAGTAGAAGTTGGTGTCGAAGGCGATATCGACCCAGCGGTCGGTGCCGTTTCGGTTGAACGAGACCGGGCCGGAATAGACGTGCACGTAGCTGTCCGTCGGGGTGGCCCAGACATTCTGCACGAACTCGGAATCGGCGGTGTGCGCCAAGTAGATGTCGAGCGTGCGGGTGATCACGGAAGCATCGTTGTACTGAAACGACATCCCGCTGAACTCGGCGGAGATGTTGTCGAAGTCGCTCGGGAAATAGATCTGCTCTGTGAAGGAGTTGAGATAGTGGTTGGACATCGGGAAGTGGTTGCCCTCGGTGGTATAGGTCGAGGTCGGGTAGCTGTTGTTCACCGCCTCCACGGGGGCATTGCACGGCGTGGTGAAGCTCACGTACACCGTGTCGCTGCCGTAACCATCTGTACAGAAGGTATAGACACCGATCTGGTAGGCGGTGTTCTCCGACAGGCCGGTCAGCATATAGTTGAGGTCGGTGGTGGTGTATTGCGTCTCCACCTGGGCGGCGACATCGCGCACGATGATATGGTACTCGGAGAGCTCGCCTTTCGTGTGGGCGTTCCAAGTCAGGGTGGCGTTGGTGCCGTAGATATTGGAGGCCGCGAGGTTGCTCACGCTGGTGCAGGTGAGCGCGTCGGTCATGTTGATGGTCACGTTGGTCAGGGGACCGTCGGGGACCACTGTGAAGGAGACGGGGCCGTAGGTGAATTCGCCGTAAGCCTGAGAGCCGTTCACATAGACGCTGAGCACGCGCCAGCCGGCGTCCGGGGTGACGGTCAAGGTCACCACGTCGGAGCTGCCGCAGGCCACCGTGGTGGTCTCGGGCGTCACCGTGCCGTGGACAAGACCGCCGGCGGAAGCCGCGACGGTGGAGTTGATCACCGCCTGCGGATAGACCGTGACGGTGGAGGAGTGCGTGCCGGTGACACCGTTGGAGGAGGTGCCCGTCACCGTGTAGGTCGTGGTAGTCGTGGGCGACACCGTGATGCTCTCGGAAGTCGCGCCGTTGCTCCACAGGTAGGAGTCATAGCCGAAGGCCGTCAGGGTCACCGACTCGTTAATGCAGATGTTCACAGCCGTGGGACCGACACCCGCCATGTACGACAGAATCGGGTAGCCGTTGTTCACGCCGTTGTCCAACATGAAGGCAGCACCCAAGAGGGTGATCATGCTGTCGGACTGCATCTCGTTTTGGGTCACGGAAGTACCGTGGTTGGAAGCGGAGGATTGGGATTGGGAACCGATAATCTCGGTGTAGGAATAGCAGTTCGTGCGGGTACCGTCGTGAGAGGTCATGCCGCCGTAGTTGGAGTTGGTGGGAATCAGCGTACCCGCGAAGTAGGCATTCGTAATATAGTCGTATTGGGCGTTGCCGCCGATGCCGCCGATGTAGTTGCCCGAAATGACACCCGTGACACCGCAGTTCTCAATGTAGGTGCCACCGGAGTTGGGGTAGTTCGCACCGACGATACCGCCGATGTTGTTGCCGCCGGTGCCCTCGATGCGGGCGTTGACGACCAAGCAGTAACGGACATAGATGGCACCACCGCTACGGGTCATGCCGGCGATGGCACCCATCATACCTTGGGATTTGATGACGGGGTTCATCATCACCAAAGAGTCAATCGTGCAGGGGTTCTGAATACAGCCGAAGAGACCAGCATGGAAATAGCTGCTCTTGTCACAGTAGAGGTTGTAGATGCTGTGGCCATGGCCGTTGAAGTGGCCGCGGAAGCTGTTGCCAGAAGAGGCTGCTTCGCCGGTGGCCGTGGCGGAACCGCCGATGGGCACCCAGTTGTTGGTGCTGTCGCCGGTACTGTTGAGCCAGAGGTCGGTGGTCAGGTTCAGCGTCTTGCCGTTGAAATCGGTGCCGCTGTTCACCAGCTGCGCCACGCCTGCCAACTGCTCCGGTGTGGAGAGGTCAAAGGAGGCCTGGTTAGCATCGTACCACGTGATATCCGCGGTACCGTCCCAAACCGTCTGGGCCGACACAGGGGCGGCCGCAAATCCTAACGCTAAGAATGTCAGCGTCAAAAGTAGGAACTTTTTCATTTTAACTTGATTTGATTAAAAATATGAATTGTTAATAAATTAGTCGTTTATGCAATATATCAACAAAATACCTATTGCCGGAACCCCGGAAATATGGGGCGGCAAAGATACAATATATTCTATCAAAAAAGCGTTGTTGATAACTTTTGATAACTACTATCAAAAAGAGGAAGATAGCAGGCCGTTCACTGTCCGAATCCTACAACTTGTCCCTCAGCCACTGAGCGGTATAGGAATCGTCGCACTTCACCAACTCTTCGGGTGTGCCAGCGAAAACGATATTGCCGCCGGCATCGCCGCCCTCGGGACCGAGGTCGATAACCCAATCGGCACATTTGATAAGCTCGGTGTTATGCTCGATCACCAAGACGGTGTTGCCATGCTCAATCAGACGGTTGAAGGCTTCCACCAACTTGTGGATGTCATGGAAATGGAGGCCAGTGGTCGGCTCGTCGAAGAGGAAGAGCTTGCGCTGCTTGTCGTCGTCCTGCGCCAGGAAGTTGGCCAGCTTCACGCGCTGCGCCTCACCGCCCGACAATGTGGACGAGGGCTGTCCCAAGACCAAATACTCCAACCCCACGTCTTTGAGCGGCTGCAGACGCCGCAGGATGTTCGCAGTGATATCGTTGGGTGTCAGGCTGTTGAAGAAATCGACAGCTTCGTCAACGGTCATATTCAGCACGTCGTTGATATCCTTGCCGCTGACCTTGACATCAAGGGCGTCGTCACGGAAACGTTTGCCCTGACAGGAGGGGCAGACCATCTCCACGTCGGCCATGAACTGCATGTTGATGTGGATGATGCCTTCGCCCTCGCACTCCTCGCAGCGGCCGCCGGCCACATTGAAGGAGAAGAAACCCGACTTGTAATTACGCTGTTTGGAGATAGGCTGTGCGGCGTACAGGTCGCGGATGTAGTCGAAAATCTTGAGGTAGGTGGCGGGATTGGACCGCGAGGAGCGCCCGATGGCATCCTGGTCCACCATCACCACCCCGTTGAGCTTGGTCATGTCGGCCTCGATGCCGCTGTGCCGTCCCGGTTTGGGGGCATTGGCATCGCCGAGCATCCGTGCCACGGCGGGATAGACGATGTCGGTCACCAAGGTGCTCTTGCCCGAGCCGCTGACGCCGGTCACCACCGTGAAGCACTCCAACGGAATCTTCACATCGAGGTTCTTGAGGTTGTGTTCCCGAGCCCCCTTCACCTCGACATAGTTGCGCCATCTGCGGCGATACTGCGGCAACGGGATGCGCAAAACGTCCTTGCCTTCCGCGCCGGGTGTCATACCGCGGAGATAGCTGGCCGTCAAACTCTTGCGGTGCGACATCAGTTTGTCGTAGGTGCCGGAGAAGACGACTTCGCCGCCAAACTGTCCGGCCTTGGGTCCGATATCAACGATATAGTCGGCGGCCTTGATGATGGCCTCGTCGTGCTCGACCACCACCACCGTGTTGCCGATGTCGCGGAGCCGTTTCAGCACGTTGATAAGGTTCTCGGTGTCGCGCGGATGGAGACCGATGCTGGGCTCGTCGAGGATGTAGAGCGACCCCACGAGGCTGCTGCCGAGGGAGGTGGCCAAGTTGATGCGCTGCGACTCGCCGCCGGAGAGAGTGGCGCAGTTGCGGTCGAGGGTAAGGTAACCGAGCCCCACCTCGTCGAGCAGACCGATACGGGTGGTGAGCTCCCGCATCAGGATTTTGGCGATTTCACGCTCGTTATCGTTCTGATATTCGAAGTTCTCGAAGAATTTCTTGAGCTCCGTGATGGGCATATTCTGCAGTTCGGCGATGGACTTGCCGTTGACTTTCACGTACTGGGCGTCCTTGCGCAGACGGGTGCCGTGGCATTCGGGGCAAAGCTCGCGCCCACGGTAGCGCGCCTGCATCACCCGGAACTGGATTTTGTAGGTGCTGGCCGCCACGAAGTCGAAGAACTGCGTGATGCCGTGCACATCGTGTTTGGGGTCGCCATACCACAGCAGGTTGTACTCCTCCTCGGTGAGGTCGTCAATGGCGCGATAGACCGGGAAGTCTAGCTTGGTGGCGTTGCGGATGAAGTAACGCTTCCACTCGCTCATGACCTCGCCGTGCCAGCAGGCCACCGCGTCCTCGGCCACCGACAGCGAACGGTCGGGGAAGACCAGGTCGGGATTCACGCCCTCGATCATGCCGGTGCCCGCGCAGGTCTTGCATGCGCCGTAAGGGTTGTTGAAGCTGAACATATTGACCGACGGTTCCTCGAAGGTCATGCCATCGGCCTCGAAGAAGTTGCTGAATGTCTGGAAGTCGACGGTATCGCCTTCACGCTGTACGGCGCAGACGCCCTTGCCTTCGTTGAAGGCTACGTTCACGGCATCGGTGACGCGTGTCTGCTGCACTTCGAGATTGTCGGACTTGAAGCGGTCCACCAAGATGAAGAGGCTTTTCGGGTCGGGGAGTTCCTTCGCGGCTATGATTTCGTCGATTTCCATCAGTTTGTGGTCGCACATCATGCGGTTGAAACCCTGCTGCCGCAGAATCTGGAGTTGTTCGGCGAGGCTGCGTCCCTCGGGAATCACCACCGGGGCCAGCACATAGACGCGCTCGCCGGCGGGGGTGGCCATGATGTGGCGCAGCACGTCGCGCACGTCCTGCCGCTTCACCTCGCGGCCGCTCACGGGCGAGCAGGTGTGTCCGATGCGGGCGAAAAGCAGCTTGAGGTACTCGTAAATCTCGGTCACGGTGCCCACGGTGGAGCGCGGGTTGCGCGACAGGATCTGCTGCTCGATGGCGATGGCCGGCGGGATGCCCGTCACGGACTTCACATCGGGTTTGCGCATCCGCCCCATGAACTGGCGGGCGTACGAGCTCAGGCTCTCCACGTAGCGCCGCTGCCCTTCCGCATAGAGTGTGTCGAAAGCCAACGACGACTTGCCCGAGCCTGACAGACCGGTGATGACGATGAACTTGTTGCGCGGGATGTCGAGGTCAATATTCTTGAGATTATTGACCTTTGCACCGCGTATGGAAATCTTCTTCTCTCTCATAATTTAAGGGCGGCAAAGATACACTTTTTAACGGTTGCCGGTCACGCGTTGTCGGATAATGAATCCTGATAGAAACGGCGCATCTGTTTCGCGACGAGACGGTCGCGTTCGATGTCCGTGTCGGCTTCGACCTCCTCGTAGGGGCGGCAGCGTTCCGCAACGGTCACGGAGATAGTGCCTTGGCGGAAGATGGGGTCTCCCTTCGGGGAGATATAGCCCGTGCCGTGGAGGAATACCGGCAGGATGTCGGCGCCGAGTTCGCGTGCGATGGTGAACGCCCCTTTGTGGAAACGCAGGATTTCGCGGTTGGTAGAGCGCGTGCCTTCGGGGAAGATGCAGACGGAGTAGCCGCGGGCCATCAGGTCGCGCATACGCGGCAGATTGGCCTCCATGCCGTCGCCCGCAGGATAGCACTCGGCATGACGCGCCACCGGCCCGTAGAGCGGGTTGCGCCACACCCAGTCACCGGTCAGGAAAATCACACGCGGTGTGAGCGCCATCATTGTCAGCAAGTCCAGGAAACTCTGATGGTTGGCAATCACAACAGCGGGAGTGTCGAAAGTGCCGGCCGGGATGCTGTCCGCATTGAACCGGACACCCGGAATGTGACGCATGAGGAAGGCCGCATGCTTGTGAAGCACCGTGTGGTATTTCTGCTTTTTGGCCTCCGTGGTCTTCCCGAAAGCGAAGTATAGCAACGTATAGGGAATCACCCATAGGAAGACCATCAGGAACATAAAGCCGATGACCAGCGTGTACAGCAGCCGTTTCAGGGTGATGGGGACCTCGCGCCGTTCGCCGTTCCGCTTCTTGGTGAGCCAGTCGAAGATGACCGGCGGCAGGAACGAGGCCATCAGGACCACCGTGGCCATGCCGACGATGGTGACCAACGCGAGCGAACGCAACGCCGGGTGCTTCGCCACCACAAGGCAGCCGATACCCGCGAACATGATGAGCGCGGAGATGACCACGCTGTGCTTGTAGGATGCCAACCTCGGTTTGCCGGTTTCGTACTCGTACAACAGTCCTTCGGTGATGAAAATCGTGTAGTCGTCCCCCTGCCCGAAGATGAAGGTCGCCAAGATGATATTGATGATATTGAACTGGATTCCAGCGAGATGCATAATGCCGAGAATCCACACCCAGCTGACAGCCAAGGGCAGGAAGGCCAAGAGTGCGAGCTCGATTTTGCGGAACGAGAGCAGCAAGAAGAGGAAGACCACCACGCTGCACACCAACCCGATGTAGTTGAACGAGCCGCGGAGCATCTCCACCAGCTGCCGTCCCATATCGCCGCCGGAGAATACGAATGCGGACGCATCGTCACCATCCATCAACGCGTGCACGGCCTCTTGGTCATCCGTGGCCACGTAGCTCACGATGCGATAACCCTCTTCGGTCTTATAGATATATTTGTCGGTAAACGGTTCCACGATGTCGTTGAAATCTTCGATATCAGACACTTGCGCCCGCTCTTCAAACATCCGGAAGAAGGGAAGGAAGGCGTCATCGGAGAAGCCCTGCGCGGCGGCCTCGCGTCGCACCTCTTCACAGAGATGAAACCACTTGGTGTCGCCCCAGAAGGAATTCCAGCGGTCGGCGGCTTCCTGTTGGCGCTGATAGGAAGGGAGCATCTCCCCCACCCCGCTGACGGAGGTAACCGCTTCGCAGCCACGGAGTCTGCGCACCAACGAATCGTTGCGGTTGACGACTTCTTGCAAAGTTCTGCCTTCGGCCACGGCGTACATCGTACCCGACGACTGCACCTGCGAGAGGATTTCGAGGTTCTCGCGCTGGGAAGGGGTCATATAGTTGATATGCGAGAGGTCACTGTCGAAAGAGGTCTTCTTGGAGAAGTATCCGAGTATCACCGTGATTATCAGCCCGAAAAGAAGAATCCACGGGCGGGCTTTGCTGCGCGACAGGTGAAAGCCGGTCCATCTTCCGAAGAGGAACTTCTCGGACGGAGCGGGCCGTCTGCGCATCAACTGCGGGAGGAAAATGAGCACGAAGAGGATGGTACCGAGGAGCATGAGGGAGGCGAAGAGGCCGAGGTCCTGCATGGCGCGGGCGTCGAGCCAGAGCAGGCAGAGGAAAGCGGCCACGGTGGTGAGGTTGCCGATGAAGAGCGGCAGCACCATCTCGCGCAAGGCTTCGCGCCGGTCGCCGGTCTCCTTGTAGATGTCGAGGAAATGCAGCGGGTAGTTGGCCACGATGCCGATGAGCACCGAGCCGATGCCCACCACGATGAGGGATATGCCGCCCCGGAACACGGCGATGCCCGCTAACGAGAACAAGGCCCCGAACAAGATGGATGCGCCCACCCACAAGATGTCGGACAGCCGGCGGTAATGGAGCAGCAATATCAAGAGTATCAGCACGATGGCAATGGCGACGGCGGTAATGGAGTCGCGTTTGATCTGGGCGGCGTTGGTGGCGGCAATCAGCGGCCCGCCTACCGCCGCGATGCTCACGGTCGGGATTTCGGAGCTCAGGGCGGCGGCCTGCTCGTCCAACCATTTGGACAGTTTCCCGTTGTCGCGGCTCTCGTTGGCCCCGAACGGACTGTCGAAGGTGATGATGCCGTGCTGCCCGTCAGTGGTGAAGAGATAGCCGTCTATGACTTGGAAAGAGTTGTTGAGTTTCAGAGAGTTGAGGCGTTGCAACGCGGGGGTGAAAAGCTGCAGGGGATCAGAAGGCAGCGTGCGCATGAAGACCCCCGAGGTGGGGAACATCAGCATCTGCTTGTCGGCGGCGAGTCGCTCCTTCACGAATCCGGGCGTCTGCAGCAGCGAATCGATACGCTGGTAATCGGCTTCCTCAAGGAGATAGGGCAGATGGGCATAGACGGCGTCCATCAGGTCGAAGACTTGGGTCTCGTCCACCGTGACGCTGACATTCTCCGCCATATCGCTTCCCTCGAGGATCTCGCCGAAGCGCTGCATGGCCTCCTCGGCGGCTTCCGTATCCAAGGAGTCGCCATTGGCAGGGGAAAAGACGACGACAATGCGGCTCTGCGCGGCGAACTGTTGGTACACCTCCTGACTCTTGCGATGGTCTCCGCCGTTGGGCAGGAACTTGGCGATGTCCTCCTCGTAGCGCACCCGCGAGGCGAGAAACGCGAACAGCGCGGTCAGCACGACGGCCAGCGAAACCGCCAACCATCGCCGTTTCGCGAGGAAGTCGTATATCCGAAGGAAGAAGTTCGTCATCTTAAAAAAACAGGGCGCAAAAGTAAACTTTTTATGCAAACGAATACTATCGGAAAAAACATCAGTTGTGTTCAGAATTTTTGATACGATAATGGAAAAATACTTATTTTTGCAGCGATAAAACGTACCTTGCCCGAATGCCGGGCAGAGGCGCCTATTTTGGGAATAATCAAAAAAATAACGAATATGAAGAGACTTGTACTATTTTCTGTTTTGATGACATTGGCGCTGGCAGGCCGCTCTCAGGCCCTGTTGCATCGCGCCGCGATTGACGGGCGCGTGGACAGTGTCCGCATGGCCTGGAATCTGCCGCAGGAGTTCACTGGGGAGGGCGTGATCATCGGCATCACCGACTGGGGCTTCGACTACACGCACCCCGTCTTTTACGACACCACGATGACCCATTACCGCGTGCTGCGCGCTTGGGATCAGTTCAAGATGTCGGGTCCGACTCCTGCCGGCTACAGCTATGGCACGGAATATGTCGGTCAGGATGCGCTGCTGGCGGCCCAGTGTGACACGAGCAATGTCTATGACTACGCCTACCACGGCACCCACTGCGGGGGTATTGCCGGCGGCGGTGGCGCGGGCACCCAGTACCGGGGCGTGGCCGTCGATGCCGAGTTCCTCTTTGTCAGCGTCATTTTGTCAGAGCAGACCATCATCGATGCTTGGCGATGGCTCTACGACGTGGCGCAGCAGGAGGGCAAACGACTGGTCATCAGCTCCAGCTGGGGATTGTACTATCTCGGTTATATGGACGGGACAGGTCCTTTGGCGGAGGAGATGCAACGGCTGACCGACCTCGGGGTGGTGTTCACCGTCAGTGCCGGCAACAACGGCGACGAAAACGACCATCTGATGCACACCTTCACCCAGCAGGACACCATCCGCACGCAGTTCACCTTCCCCCACTCCTCCATCGGTTCGAGCCTCACCTTGATGAACAGTGCCAACCAACCGTTCTCCTTCTCCCTTTTCGCGATGGACAACGCCTACAACATCGTGGCGGAGACCCCGTTCATCCCGACGTCCACTGACAATGTGATCGACTCCATGCTGATCATCGGCAGCGACAGTGTTCTCTTCTGGTGCGAAGTGGAGTCCACGAACGAATACAACCATCGTCCCGTGGTCCAGATTAATTTTTATAAGAACTCCAACTACAAGTACGGACTGGCCATAGCGGCGGCTGGCGGTGAATTCCATGCCTGGAACATGGCGCTCATCGAGACCAACTACGGCAACTGGGGCGGCACCTTCGTGGCCCCAGGCGCCCATCCCGACTGGATTGTGGGCGACCCGCTCTATGGCATCAGCACGCCGGCCAACATCGACTGCGCCATCTCGGTGGCGGCCCACAAGTCGCGCTTCGTCGCGCCCTCTGGACAGCTTGCCGGCGGTGCCATCGCCGACTTCTCCAGCTCCGGTCCGGGCTTCGGACAGGTAAACAAGCCCGACATCTCCGCCCCCGGCAACAACATCGTCTCCTCGCTCTCCAGCTATACGACCACCTATACGGGCAACTACACAACCTCCGTGCAGTTCAACGGCAGAACCTACCGGTTCGTCTCGCTGTCGGGCACCTCTATGGCCGGTCCGTTCGTGGCGGGTGTGGCCGCGCTCGTGCTGCAGGCGAACCCCAACCTCTCGTCCGCGCAGGTAAAGAGCATCCTGTTGGAGACTGCTTACAACGATCAGTTCACCGAGCAGGCAGGTGTGCTGCGTTTCGGCGCGGGCAAGGTCAACGCCTACCAAGCCGTGCTCAAAGCCCTCACCACTGTGGGCGTGGACGAGTACGTCACCCCGAAGGAGTCGCTCTACACCGTCTACCCGAACCCCGCCGGCAGCCAGTGCCATGTCACCGCGAACAGCGCCTCCGACGCCCTTTGCCAGCTCTATGACCTTTCCGGCCGTCTCGTGCTGCAGACGCTCCTCACCCCCGGTGTCAACACACTGGGCCTCAACGACCTCACCCCCGGCTGTTACCTGATGAAAATCACGGACGAGCAGACGGTGGTGACGAAGAAGCTGATTGTCCGATGACGTGAGACGAGAGTCACAAAATCGGCACAATTTTTGCAAAACCAAAACCTATAGCGAAGAAAAGAAATATGGGAGAATACATACCAAACGAAGTATTAGAGAACAAGACCGTGGTGCGGAAGTACCGCGAGTTGCTGCAGGTGGTGTGGCCGCGGACCGAAGCGGAGGAGCGCAAACAGATCCGCAAGGCCTTCAAGCTGGCCACCGACGCGCACTACGGCGTGCGGCGCAAGAGCGGCGAGCCCTACATCTACCACCCCATTGCCGTGGCCATGATCTGCTGCTCCGAGATGAACCTCGGCGCCACTTCCGTCATCTGCGCGCTGCTGCATGACGTGGTGGAGGATACCGATTACACCCTCGACGACATGCGCGAGCTTTTCGGCGACGTGGTGTCCAACATCATCGACGGACTCACCAAAATCGACGACCTTGTGGTGGATAACGAGAACATCTCCCTGCAGGCCGAGAACTTCAAGAAGATCTTCCTCTCCATGTCGAAGGATGTGCGCGTGATCCTCATCAAGCTCGCCGACAGGCTGCACAATATGCGCACCCTCGACGCGATGCCGCCGGAAAAGCAACTCAAAATCGCCTCCGAGACCTCTTACTTCTACGTCCCCTTCGCCCACCGCCTCGGCCTCTACGCCATCAAGAGCGAACTGGAGGACTACGCCATGCGCTACACCAACCCCACGGAGTATTTCGCCATCGCCGAGAAACTCAAGGAGTCGGAGCAGGAACGCTCCACGATGATTCCCGAGTTCATCGCCCCGATCCAGAAAGCGCTCGACAAGGCCGGCATCAAAGCCGAGATCACCAGCCGCACCAAGTCCGTGTCATCCATCTACAACAAGATGGTCCGCAAGCAGATCAACTTCGAGGACGTCTATGACATTTTCGCCGTGCGTTTCGTGTTCGACAGCCCCATGTACGAGGAGTTCGACATCTGCTGGCGCATCTACCATATCATCTGCAACCTCTACCAGACCAACCCCTCGCGCGACCGCAACTTCCTCACCCACCCCAAGCCCAACGGCTACCAATCCCTGCATGTCACTGCCATGAGCAAGCAGGGCCGATGGGTGGAGGTGCAAATCCGCTCCAAACGGATGGACGAGATTGCCGAAAAAGGTCTCGCCGCGCACTACCACTACAAGGACGACGGAGAAAGCGCCGACTCTGACATGAACAAGCGCTTGGAGGACTGGCTGTTGCGCACCCGCGAAATCCTCGACAGCAAAGATGCCGACGCCCTGGACTTCCTCAGCGAGGTGCGTCTCAACCTCGGTCTGAAAGAGATCTACGTCTTCACCCCCAAGGGCGACATGAAGACACTTCCGCAGGGTTCCACCGTGCTTGACTTCGCCTACGCTCTGCACACCAACCTCGGCGACCACTGCATCGGCGCGAAAGTCAACTACAACATCACCCCCGTCAACAAGTCCCTCAACAACGGCGACCAGGTGGAAATCATCACCTCCAAGAAGCAGTTTCCGAAGGCGGAATGGCTGGAGTTCGTGCAGACCCCGAAAGCCCGCCGCAGCATCAAGGACTTCTTCCGCAACGAGCAGCAGGAGCTCATCTCCTCCGGCAAGCTCCAGCTCAAGCAGTACTTCGACGAACTTGGCGTGGAGTTCAACGAAGAGAACGTCCGCAAGGTGATGGAAGCCTCGTTGGAGAAGAGTCCCGAGAGTTTCTGGAGCAGCGTGGCCTCCAAGAAGCTGACCAAGAGCAAGATCTCCAAGTTGCTGTCGGTGAAGAACGCCAAAGAGCTGGCCGATTTCCAGCAGAAGGTGACGCAGGAAATCGAGAGCAAGCCGTTGAACCAGCTCATCGAGGAGCAGTTGGACGTGACCCCGAACGCCTTCCTTTTGGACGACGACTACGAACAAATCAAGTACGTGCTGGCCGACTGCTGCAACCCGATACCGGGCGACTCGGTGGTGGGATTCCAGGTGTCGGACGACCGCATCGTGGTGCACCAGACCAGCTGTCCGAACGCCATCTCGCAAATGTCGCGCTTCGGCAACCGCATCATCAAGACCAAATGGCGCAAAGGCCAGAACATCGCCTTCCTCTCCGGCATCAGGCTCAAAGGTTTCGACCGCAAGGGCATCATCAAGGAGATGATGGACGTGATTACTTCCCAGATGGATCTCAACATCCGCTCTTTAAACATTGAGACCAAAAACAATGTCTTCACAGGTACGTTGATGCTCTACATCCAGAGCGTCAAAACGCTGAACAACCTCATCGAGCAGCTCCGACAGATCGACCAGATGGAGTCCGTGGAGCGCATCGGATACGACGTCAACTAGCAATTAGTAATTTGTAATTAATAATTATTCCTTGAACAGTCCCGAAGGGACAAGAGCTCGGTAGAGCAAATAACCCCACACAAGGCGAAGCCGCAGTGTGAGGCGTAACAAACAAATAGAAACAATAACCCCTAAAATCAAAAAAAATGAAAGCTTCTGAAATTTTAGCATTCGTGGCGGGAGCCGCCGCAGCTACAGGCATCACCCTTCTCTGCACCACCGAAAAGGGTAAGGAAATCCGCGAGAAAGTGGGCGAGAAAATGACCCGCGAGGAGATCGACCGTGTCATCGCCAAACTCAAAGCGAAACGTTCTTGCGCCCCGAGCGAAGATGACTTCAACATCGACATCGAGGACGACGACTTCGAAGACACCGTCCAAGACGAAGAACTGTAATGGACATCTTAGGCAAATTCACCCGCAGGTCGGAGCGCAGCGCGAAGACGTGGAAGGACACCAAGACCTACTTCTCCCAGCGCTACGACCTGTTGAAGCTCGAGTTCCTGGAGAAATCGACGCAGTTGCTGTCGGTCATCTTCTCGATGCTGATTGTCATCGTGTGCGCCCTCGTGGTGCTGATCTACCTCTCGTCGGCGGTCATCCACTGGCTCACTTTGGCCTTGGGTGCGGCATGGGCCTACACCATCCTCTGCGTGTTGTTTGTGGGCATCATCGTGTTCGTGCTGGCCAAGAAGGACGTGCTGTTCGTGAAACCGCTCATCCGCAAGTTCAGCCGCATCATGTACCCCGACGAGGTGGAGGAATTGGAGACCGAGAACGTGGTGAAGGACGCGGAAATCGAATCCGAGCACGAGGAAGGAGGCCAATATGAGCAGTAAAGCCCCTATCAACGATCTGAACGAGATCGCCAAGCGCAAGCAGGAGCTTCGCGCGAAGATCGAGGTGCAGGAGCGCAGGCTCAGCAAGGACCTCGACGCCTACCAGGACGACATCGACACGTTGAAGAAGACCTGGAACGGATTCAAGAGTGTGCGCAACTTCGGCAAGAACCTCGGCAGCTCGAACGTCGGGCAGGTGCTGAGGACCGTCCACGCGCTCCCCATCGGCAAGGCGGCCAAGAGCGCCGGCAGCAAGTCGGGCTGGCTCACGGCCCTCTCCATCGGCACGGAGCTCGTCAGCTGGTTCGTCCAGCGCCGCAAGAAGAAGAAACAGGCCTGACAAGGTACGAACCAAAGGCCGCCAATGCGAACATTGACGGCCTTTTTTATACGTCACAAATCACACGTCACAAATCACAAATCACAAGTCACAAGTCACAAATCACAAATCAAACAAAACAACCACACCGGCAGCGTCGCGAACAATATCGAATCCACCCGGTCGAGGACGCCGCCGTGACCCGGGATGATGTTGCCGCTGTCCTTCACGCCGGCCTTGCGCTTGAACATCGACTCTAGGAGATCGCCCAACAAGCCGAAAACTTCTGTCAGCAAAGCCACGACAATCCAATGCCACACCTTGAGGCCCGCCGACTGGAAGAACAGGATGTAGGAAAGCCCGACCGCCAGTCCGACCGTGACCACGCAGCTGCCCAAAAAGCCTTCCCACGTCTTGCCAGGAGAGATTTCCGGTGCCAGCTTATGCTTGCCGAACAGCGAGCCGAAGACGTATGCGGCAGTGTCGGCCATCCAAATCAGGATGAAGAATCCGAGCACCTGCGCGGGACATTGCACACTCCATACAAAAAACAACACCGACAAAGGAAGCACTATCCATACTAACGACAACAACCCCATCCCGATATTCTGAACCGGGTTTTCGTGACGGGTGAACAATTCCGGCAGGAAGACGGCCACCACAGAGAGCAGAATCAACACTCCTTCGTAAGGAAATATCTTAATGCGAATGCCGGGTTCGTGCGGTAATCCCCGCACAAAAAGATAGAACTGTGAAGCAAAGAGGAATGCCAATGCCATGGTAAGACCGGCAACAATCGCGAAGGGATATCGCACTTTCAGTTCCGGGGTTTCATACATCTTGTACAATTCCCTGATTCCAACCACAATGAGGAAAAAGGTCAGCGGCACGGCCACCCATTGGGTGAAGACCGCCGCCACCATCAAAGCGATATAGACGATGCCTGAGGCCGTTCTGGTCAGTACATTACGCATGTTGCGGGGGTCTTTCGTCCAACAAAAGCAGGATATAGCGGGGTTGCTGCGGGGTGCGCACCTCCTTGTTGTCGACCTTGGGCAGCACGGACGGGGTGACGAACTCCATACCGGCCTCCTGGGCGAACTTCTTGTTCCGATCCAAGGCGCTCTCAATGTCGGGCACAATATCGATCATGCGCGAAATCACAATCACGTCCTTGGCAATGTTGCGCATGGAGAGGAACCGTGACACCGGCTGCGTAAAGCCGATGCTGCCGGTGCGCGCCACCAAGGTGGTGGACAACGCGACCACCGCATCCATGGGGGTGTTCGTGGAGAGGGTGTTGACGTAGTTCATCTGCGCCTGCTCCAAATCGGGACAGAGATTGTTGTGGGTACAGACCACCGCGTTATACTGTTGATCCTCGGCCAACCTCCTCAGTAAGTCGAGACGGTCTTGACGCGTGTGGCAGCGCAGAATCTTGCCGCCGTTGGCTTGGAAGTTCTGCCAGAACTCCACCTGGACGTTGGTCATCGGCGCCAGATAGTCTAATGAGGGGCGTCCATCCTCGATATGGTCGTGCGACACGACACTCTTCCGTATGACACCGCGGATATACTCTTTGTCTGTGATAAAATTGGTTTCGTTTTGGTCCATTACGCTTCAGGTTTTGTAGATTCAGGGGCTTCCTCGGCCGGCTTGACCTCGGCATCGGAAGCGGTTTCAGGGATGCGCTCTGCGGGAGCAAAAGGACGGGGGCCCAGGATGCGTTCCACATCTTCGGTGAAGATGACCTCGCGCTCCAAGAGCAGCTTGGCCAACGTCTCCACATTGTCGTAGTGGTCGGTGAGGATCTTCTTGGCACACGCGTACGCCTTCTCGATGAGCAGATGCACACGTTCGTCAATCTCCTCGGCGGTCTTCTCGCTATAGGGCTTGGTCATGCTGTACTCTTGCTGACCCGTTGAATCATAATAACTTACGTTGCCGATTTTTTCGTCTAAGCCGTAATAGACAACCATGGCGTAGGCTTGCTTGCTCACCCGTTCAAGGTCGTTGAGAGCGCCGGTGGAGATTCTGCCGAAGAAGACCTCCTCGGCGGCGCGTCCGCCTAAGGTGGCGGCCATCTCGTCGAAGAGCTGCTCGTATGTGGTGAGCTGCCGCTCCTCAGGCAGATACCAGGCGGCTCCGAGAGCCTTGCCACGCGGCACGATGGTGACCTTCACCAACGGGGAGGCGTAACGCAGCATCCAGCTCACGCAGGCGTGACCCGACTCGTGGTAGGCGATGGTTTTCTTCTCCTCGGGGGAAATCACACTGCCCCTGCGCTCCAAGCCTCCGATGATGCGATCGACGGCGGAGAGGAAGTCCACCTTCTCGACCTGCTTCTTGCCCTGACGGGCGGCGATGAGGGCAGCCTCGTTGCAGACGTTGGCAATATCGGCACCGGAGAAACCGGGCGTCTGCTTGGCGAAGAAATCCAAATCCACATCGGGACCGAGCTTGAGGTTGCGCACGTGGACGCCGAAGATGCCCTTGCGCTCGTTGAGGTTGGGCAACTCGACCTGTATCTGGCGGTCGAAGCGGCCGGCACGCAGCAGGGCGCGGTCGAGGATGTCGGCACGGTTGGTGGCCGCCATAATGATGACGCCGGCGTTGGTACCGAAACCGTCCATCTCCGTAAGGAGTTGGTTCAGCGTGCTTTCGCGCTCGTCATTGGCATTCGAGAACGCCCCTTTGCCGCGGGCGCGCCCGATGGCGTCGATCTCGTCGATGAAGATGATGCAGGGGGCCTTCTCCTTGGCGTTGCGGAAGAGGTCGCGGACACGCGAGGCACCCACACCCACGAACATCTCCACGAAGTCGGAGCCCGACATCGAGAAGAAGGGGACTTTGGCCTCGCCGGCCACAGCCTTGGCCAAGAGGGTCTTGCCGGTGCCCGGAGGCCCAACCAGCAGCACACCCTTGGGGATCTTGCCACCCAAGACCGTGTATTTCTCAGGATTCTTGAGGAAATCGACGACCTCTTCGATCTCGAACTTCGCACCTTCCAAACCGGCCACGTCCTTGAACGTGACCACTTGGCCGGTCTTCTCGTCGAACTCCTGCGCACGCGACTTGCCGATGTTGAAGATGTTGCCGGCACCGCCGAACGGACCACCGCCATTGCGCATCTGTCGCATGGAGAAGAAGTAAAGCATGAAAATCAGCAACAGCGGGAATACCCAAATCAACAGCTCGAAGCCCCAGTTCTGAGAGTTGTCCTGCTTCATCGGGAAGTCGTACTCCTTGGCCACCTCGCTGGCCACCAAGGTGCTGTCCTGTGCCAGACGCTCGGCCACATACTGACTCTTGGCATCGCGCAGATTCTCGTTATAGACCTGCAAGTCGGTGACCACCAAGTAGTATTGCGGACCCGTGGTGTTTTCTTTCACGTCGTTGTGCACCGCATTGTGCTCCAGCGCTTCTTTTTTCAGGAAGATGTTGATGTGCGAGTTCTTCTTCACGAACTCCACGTGCTCGATGTCCTGGTTCTTCACCATCTGGTAGAACTCCATGTCGTTCACCTCTTTGATGGCGCCGCCTGAGGAGAAGAAATAGATGCCCACGAGTACCAACGTGACTAACAGGTAGAAAATCGACCAGTTGAATTTCTTCTTCCCGCCGTTCTGCCCGTTCTGTCCGTTTTGCCCGTTCTTTCCACCGAGAAAATCCGGAATATTCTTTCCCTTGTTATTGTCGTTTACGTTATTGCTTCCCATCAATTATCCATTATCGGTTATCAATTGTCAACTATCACGGTGGCTAACACCTTTTAGAATTTCTGGATTTCAGCATCGCCCCAGAGGGATTCGAGCTGGTAGTGCTCGCGGGCCTCGGGGAGGAAAATATGCACCAAAATGTTGAAGTAGTCGAGCAGGACCCACTCCTTGTTCTCCATTCCTTCGACATGCAACGGCTTCACACCGGCCACGCGCTGCGTCTGTTCCTGCACGAAGTCGCACAACGTCTCCACATGGGGTTTGGAATTGCCGGTGCAGACGATGAAATAGTCGAAATAGACGTGGTTTATCTTCTTCAGATTGACACAGTGGATATCCACACCCTGCTTCTCAATCAAGGCTTGTATAATCAGTTCTTCCAGGTTCCCTTCGTAGGGTACACCTTCAAATTTCACTTTTCTCTTTACGGTCATTCTATCCTATTTTAAAACGGTTGCAAAAATACGATTTTTTTTATACTTTTGCGGCCTTGAAATTTATCCATTAAAAGTATGAGAAAATATTTTATCCTTACAGCGATTTTAGCGGTGTTTACCAGCATGTTATTCGCCCAAACTGGGCCTGCCGAACTCCCCTACTCTTTCGGGAGAAAGGCGATTTCGCAGAACGTCGATGTCCAGACGATGCCTGTCGTTGATGTCGAGAAGCTCTATCGCGAGGACGCGACCAACATGGAAAAATCCCGTCCTTTGCGCACGAGTGTCGGATTCGCGATGGACAAGACTTTCGAAAATTCCGGCCGCAAAGACGTCTTGGAAGACGGCAGCACGCTCTGGCGCGCCAAGTTCGTGTCGGAAGGAGCCGTGATGACCTATCTGGTGTTCAACCACTTCAACCTTCCCGAAGAGGGCAAGTTGTTCATATACAGCCCCGACCATGAGCAGGTTTTCGGACCGTACACCAACGCCGACCTGCAGGAATCGGGCTCTTTTGAGACGGACAACATCATCGGCGACGAGCTGGTGGTGGAGTACTACGAGCCCTCCAATGCCTCATTCAAGGGAGAGGTCAACATCGCCGCGGTGATGCACACCTACCGTGACTTCCTGCATGTGAGCTCGGATGTCAAGGGCCCGCACGGCACCGCTGATGGCAACTGCCACATCGACGTAGTCTGCCCTGAGGCCCAACCCTGGCACTACCCCATCAACTCGGTGGTCTGCATCAGCATCACGGCCAACACCGAAGAGGGCTGGGCCGGATTCCTCTGCTCCGGCGCCATGATCAACAATGTGCGCATGGACAAGACCCCTTACGTCCTCACAGCCGACCACTGTATCGAGGCTGACAACCAAACCCACAAGTTCTACTTCAACTACCAGGTCAGCACGTGCGGCGGCAGCACCGGCATCTACAACCGTGTGGCCAACGGCGGCGTCATCGTGGCCCGTTCCAACACGACCAACACGATGCAAGCCTCCGATTTCGCACTGTTGCGAATCACCGGCAACCTGGGTGTTGTCTACCGCGACAGCATCTTCTTCGCCGGTTGGGACCGCACCGGTACAGCTTCCGTGGGTGCAGCTGTACACCACCCCGGCGGCGACTGGAAGAAAATCAGCTTCCCGAAGAGCATCTCCGCCCCCACCACCGGGCAAGCGGCCAATAAATACTTCGTTGTCAGCTGGTGGACGAACCCCAACAAGGGAGTCACCGAGCAGGGTTCCTCCGGTTCCCCGTTGTTCAACGCCAACTCCCGCATCATCGGCACCCTGACGAGCGGATCGAGCTACTGCAACTATCCGCAAGGCACCGACAACTACGGCCGCATGTCCTACCACTGGACCAACAACAACAACAGCAACAACGCCCGCAAGCTGCAACCGTGGCTCGATCCCGACAACACCGGCGCCATGGTGCTTGACGGCATGCTGTACAGCGGCGAGGTGATCACCGGCATCAACGGCTACAGCCAGGCCGTGCCGACGTTCGACATCTATCCCAACCCGACGCAGGACGGCCGCATCACCATCCAAGGCGAGTTCCTGCCCGAAGAGGCTGTCTGCAACGTCTATAACGCGATGGGACAGCTGGTCATGAGCCAGAACGTCTTCACCGACGCCACCTTCTCGATGCAGGTCGGCGACCTTGACAACGGCATCTATTTCGTCGAGCTGATCGGGTCGGAGCGCACCTACAAGTCCAAACTCGTCATCGCCCGCTAACGGTGGACAAGATCCTGCTTTCCACCGCCTACCTCCCGCCGGTCGAATATTTCGCGCTGCTGCTCTCCGGAAGCGCAGCCGTCGAGCGCGAGGAGCGGTATCAGAAACAGTCCTACCGCAACAGGACGGTCATCATGAACGGCAACGGGCCGCTGAATCTCATCATCCCCACCGTGCATGACGGCCGGATGGGTGTGGTCAAAGATGTCCGTATCGAATACACCACGCCATGGCAACGCGCCCACTGGCGCTCCATCGAATCGGCCTACAACAACACCCCCTACTACCTCTACTACAAGGACGCCCTCAAGCCTTTCTACGAGCAGGAATACGAACGGATTTTCGACTTCAACCTCCAACTCACGCAAACCCTGCTGAAGTTACTGCGCATCGACGGGAAAGTGGCTGTCACCACGAATTTCAAGCCCTACACCGAGAACGACATGCGGCTGCTGATTCATCCCAAGCACGCCAAGAAGGACGACTACCCTTTCCGGCTGAAGACCCCTTACTACCAGGTTTTTGAAGACAAATTCGGGTTCGTGCCCAACCTGTCCGTCATCGACCTGCTGTTCAACGAAGGGCCTCAAGCCGTGACCTACCTTCGTACTATTCTGCAACAATTTGACAATTAACAGATCATGCAGAAGACCGTCGCCAATATATGGGAAAGAATCTTCATCCGCATCAAGAATGTTGTGGACCGGTTCCTCTATTATGACAACCTGTTCGACGACAATGTGTGGCAGGTCCGTTTCTCGAAAGACAACAAGCGAAAGCTCAAGTACCGAATCGAGCGAGAGCGCTTCTCCATGCAGCTGAAAAACGGCGACGATGTCTTCAAGTACTTATGGATGATTCTGTTGGCCGGAGCTTTGGTAGGCATGTTGGTGCTGAGCCAGCGCATCGGTGTATCGGACCGGGAAATAGCGCAGAACGAGTATTCCGAACTGCTCTACAACCACTTCCACCACATCGGCGACCCTGACGCCTACAAGGCCCACCCCTACGCGCACACCCAGGCGCAGACCATCGACCTCCTGATTTATGCCATCGCCAAAACCTTGAACTTCCAAGACGTATATGCTTTCCGACACTTGCTGAGCGCGATCTTCGGATGGCTGTTGGTGGCCTACCTCTCGCTGATTCTGCTTCGGGCGTTCAACTGGCGGGCAGCTTTCTTCACAGCCTTCTTCCTCATCATCTCGCCACGGTTTTTCGGCTACTCGCTGAGCAACGTGGTCGATGTGACCTTTGCGTACTTCTTCATATTCAGTATTATGCAGATGTACTACTTCAGCCGCGAACTGCCCGTGATCCGGACCTCGCGGTTGGTGCGCATCTCCATAGGCATCCTGCTCACCCTCTCGGTGCACAACGCCGGCTCCACCCTGCTCCATCTCTTCCTGGTCTTCACACTGCTGAACTTCTTCCTCTACAACCCCGTCAAGAAAATCTTCACCAAGGAGTACCTGACCGCACTCGGAAAAGTCGCCATCTCCATCGCCGCATTGTGGGTCGGAGTCATCACGGTGCACTCTATCTGCACTTTCTACTTGGGAACCTCGTTCATCGTGCCCAACAAGGCCTTCGCCTCCTTGGTGACCAACATTCCCTTCGACCAGAACCAGATTTTCGAAGGGCACCTCATCGGTCCCGACAATTTCCCGACACGCTATCTCTCCAAATATCTGTATATTACGACGCCTACAGTCGTCTTAATCTGCTTTCTGCTCTTCTTCATCTTCTTCCGAAACGCCATCAAGTCGCTGAAGCCGTTTTCCATCTTCATATTTATATATACCTTCATGTTCTGCATCAACCGTGTGAAGACGCACTACATGAACCCCGACACGCTGTGGGCTATCCACTACTGCATCTATCCCCTCTTCATGCTGATAGCGGCGAGCGGCTTGGAGTGCACTTTACGGCAGATCAACGATCGCTACACCAATTTTGTGATTGTAGGACTTATGGGATTGCTCTCATTCATGCCGATCCGCCATATTCTGTTCAACAGCCCCTACACCACGCTCTACTTCAACGAAATTTCCGGCGGCATCCACAACGCCTACGCGAAATACGCCTTGGACAGCAATTTCGAAGCCAACAAGGAGTCCAACGAGTGGATGCGGGACTACATCTACGCGCATGATATCGGGAAGCACTACACCGAGCGTCCCGTGACGGTGGCCACCAACGGGAACGCCGCCTGCGCCCTTTTTTATCACGACGACCCGAACATCAGCCTCATATTCAAGGACTACGACCGGTTGGACACGACCTGGGACTACTACGTGGCCTATTGCAACCAGATTCCGGTCACGCAGCTGCGTAACGGCACCTGGCCGCCCGACAGCACCATGCACCTGATGACCTTCGAGCAGAAGCCCATGGTGGCCTTCTACCGCAACGAGGAACGATTCCGCCGCTGGGCCACCGACGACACCCTCGCCATGGCCGCCGACTCGCTGTTGCAGCTGCTGAGGGATGATGTTCCGGAAATCACCAGCAACCGCTAAAAAGTGTATCTTTGCGGTCTTCTAAAAAACGTAAACAAAACAAAACCTGATATGGACAATTTCATCGTCTCGGCACGAAAATACAGGCCTTCCACTTTCAGCTCCGTGGTCGGACAGGAGACCATCACGTCAACCCTCAAGAACGCCATCCGCAACAACCAGGTGGCGCAGGCGTTCCTTTTCTGCGGACCGAGAGGCGTGGGCAAGACCACCTGCGCGCGTATTTTCGCCAAGGCCCTCAACTGCGAACACCTCACCGACGACTTCGAGCCGTGCAATACCTGCGAGTCGTGTCAAGCCTTCAACAACTCGGCCTCCTTCAACGTCTTCGAACTCGACGCCGCCTCGAAGAACTCCGTGGACGACATCCGCGAGTTGGTCGATCAGGTGCGGGTGCAGCCGCAAGGTGCCAAATACAAAGTGTACATCATCGACGAGGTTCACATGCTCTCCGGCGCGGCCTTCAACGCCTTCCTCAAAACCCTGGAGGAGCCCCCGGCATACGCCAAGTTCATCATGGCCACCACCGAAAAGCACAAGATTCTGCCCACCATCCTGTCGCGCTGCCAAGTCTATGACTTCAAGCGCATCAACGACAACGACATCGTGCGTCACCTGCAGTTCGTGGCGCAGAACGAGGGGGTGCTCGCCGAGGAGGACGCCCTGCGCGTGGTGGCGGCCAAGGCCGACGGTGCCCTGCGTGACGCACTCTCCATCTTCGACCAGCTCGTCAGCTTCACCGGCAAGAACATCACCTACAAGGATACCATCACCAACCTCAACGTCCTCGACGTGGACAACTACTTCCAAGTCATGGACATCGTGCTGAGCGACGACGTCTCCGGCGCATTGCTGCTGCTGGACGACATCCTGGCCAAGGGTTTCGACGCGCAGAATTTCATCTCCGGGCTCGCCTCCCATATCCGCAACCTGCTGTTGGCCCAGAACCCGGGCACCGTGCAACTGCTGCAGGTCTCCGACCCCATCCGAGCGAAACTGCAGGCGCAGGCGCAGAAAGCCGACCGCATGCTGCTCACCCGCGCCCTCGAATTGGCTAACCAGTGCGACTTCAACTACAAGAGTTCCAACAACAAACGGCTCTCGGTGGAGCTCTGCTTGATGCAGATCAACGCCAACTACGTTTACAAACGGCAGCGTCTTCGGCAATCGCAGGAGCGATGACACCCCGGAAGGCGCAGGTTCCGCCGCAGGAGGCGCCGCCGTACGTGTAGCCCCTGCAGAACCCCAAACATCCACAAAAGGACTCCAGTTCACTGGATTCACCCCCATACAGCCGCTGCCCTCCATCCGCGAGGTGACGGCCCAGACCCGCACGCTCGCCCAACAGGTCCAGAGCCCGCAACCGGCCGCCGTGGAGACGCAAAATGCCACGTCCCCACAACCCGCGCCTGCCGCAACCGAAACGCAGGTTCCTGCCACCCAGGAACCCGTTCCCGAAGAGGCTGCGACCCCCATCCCTGCTGTCCAACAGCCTGCTCCTGCCGAGGTAGAAACGCCAAGCGCGCCATCTCCGCAACCCGACACCGAACAGGCGGAGCCCAAGCCTGAAACGGAGGAGACCTTCGAGTCGTGCTGGACGAAAATGGTCGATGTCATCTTCGCCAAAAAGCCCGCCTTCTACCACCAGCTGCGCGACTACCAGCCCCGTTTCGAGAATGAGATTATCTACGTGGATGTGGAGAATGACTTCCAAAAGAACCAGTTGGAGATGAGCAAGCGAGCGATGCTCGAGTACTGGCGCAACCAGTTCAAGCTGAACGTCAACGACATCGAGTTCGTCATCCACGAGCACGAGAAGAAGAAGGTCATCTACACCAGCGAGGACAAAGTCAACAACATGCTGGAGCAGAACCCCGAGCTCAAAGACTTCCTGCAGGTGCTGAATTTCCGCATCAAGGATTGACCTGGCCACGGGCGTCGTGGCGGACAACAAAAAAGCTGCCGTCTGTTGCCTAAAAAATCGTACCTTTGCCGCCGTTTTAAAACAATGTAGAGAATGTCGTTTGCAAACCCGCTGATGCTTTTCGGACTCGCGGCCATCCTGGTCCCGATCATCATACATCTTTTCAACTTCCGACGGTACAAGACCATCTATTTCTCCAACGTGCAGATGCTGGAGGACATCCAGAAGAAGACGAAGCGCGCCTCGCAGGTGCAACAGCTCATCGTGCTGGCCTTGCGTGTGTTGGGCATCGCCGCCCTCGCGCTCGCGTGCGCCCAGCCGTTCCTGCGCAGCGGTGGCAAGACCACCAGCAAGGGCAACGTCATCGCCCTCTTCGTGGACAACTCCTACTCCATGGAGACCGAAAGCAAGAACGGTTCCCGCCTCTATGACGCCGTCGATGCCGCCAAGAACATCGTGCGCTCGTTCGGCTTCTCCGACGACTTCGTGCTCACCACCCAGGACTTCTCCGGCGAGGAGTCGCACCTGCTCAACAAAGACCAAGCCCTCGAGATGCTCGACCGCATCACCGTCTCCCCCAACAGCCATTCGTTCAAGGAAGTGCATGCATTCGAGAACCATACCCTTCAGCAGTCCAACAAGTCGAACGTCATCCACTATTACATCTCCGACTTCCAGAAGAACAACTTCGATGTGGCGGTGCTGCGCAACGACTCGTCGGCGCACATCGGGCTCATCCCCACCCCGGCGGAGCAGCTCAGTAACGTGGGCATCGACAGCTGCTGGTTCCTGACGCCCGTCTTCAAACTCGACAACACGGTCACTCTCATCGCCCGCATCCACAACTACGGAGACGAGGAGGTGCAGAAAGTGCCCGTGAAACTGCATGTCAACGACAAACAGAAGGCCATCGCCGCCTTAGATATCGCCGCCGGGGGCTATGCCGACTGCCACCTGACCTACCGCATCGACGAGCCAGGCACCAACTGCGGCCGCGTAAGCATCGAGGACGCGCCCATCACCTTCGACAACGACCTCTTCTTCACCTACGAAGTATCGGAGAACAGCACGGTCACCGTGATTTACGACAGAGAGCCGAACCGCTTCCTCACCGCGCTCTACGGCAAGGATTCCGTGTTCACCTACCAGCCGATGGGCTACCAACAGGTCAACTACACCCAGCTGCGGCAGAGCGCCGTGGTGGTGCTCAACGAAGTGCCCACCGTCTCCTCCGGACTCGCCGACGAGCTGACAAAATTCGTGAAGGCTGGCGGCACCCTGCTGGTCATCCCCTCTGAGAAAGCCGACAACAGCGTCAACGGTCTGCTGAAGTCGTTGGATGCGGGCACCTATGGCAGTCTCGTCAAGAAGACGCTGAAGGGCAAGAGCGTGAACCGCGAGAGCATCTACTTCAAGGGGGCGTTGGAGACCGAGGACGCCCGTATTGACATGCCGCAGACGCTCCAGCACTTCGCCATCGCGGGCGGCGGCAACGGCAGCGAAACCATCATGACCTTAGAGGACAACTCACCGCTGCTGGTCTCCTACCCCGTTGAGAACGGCAAGGTCATCCTCTCCGCCGTGGCTCTGAACGATGACTACGGCAACGCCCATCGCCACGCGCTCTTCTTCGTGCCGCTCCACAACATCGGCATCATGAACGCCGTGCAGCAGAAGCTCTACAACCTCATCGGCATCGACCAGATGCAGCGGGTGACCTTGCCCACCGACGGCTCCGACGAGGCCGTGGTGCTGCGGGCGCGCAAAGGCGGTGAGGAGTTCATCCCCGAGCAACGGCGTTTGGGTAACGAAACGGCGCTCTATTTCCACAACCAAGCCCACACCAGCGACTGGTACGATATCGTGCGCGGCGGTCAGGTGCTCGGCACGCTCGCCTTCAACCTCAACCGGCGCGAATCGGACCTCTCCTGCTATAGCGAGAAAGAGCTCAACAAGATGGCAGAAGAATTGGGCGGAAACGCCGCGGTGATCAGCGCTGACACCAAGAACATCGCCAAGAGCGTGAGCGACCGCCTGAACGGCAAACCGCTCTGGCCGTGGTTCGTCATCCTCGCCCTGCTCTGCTTCCTGACCGAAATCGCATTGCTGCGCTTCTGGGGAAGACCCGCCTTGAACGAGTGAAATATCCGCAAGTAAACAACAGGGCCGGAAGCGATTCTCTTCCGGCCTTTTTTATGCCAAACACGAAATGAGGAAGGAACTTCTTTTGAAAATCACATCTTTTACAACGCCCGCTCATTCAGAAAAAATGTATTTTTGCGGCATAATAAATTTAACAGATAATTCTTAAAATCAAAGTGCACCAATATGAAGAGATTTAGTTTACTTTTGTTATCGGTTGTGTTCGCCGTCGCCGGTTTGAACGCACAAACCGTGGTTTTGAGCGAGGACTTCTCCGCGATTACGGACAGTTCCTCCTCCACCATCACAAACCACTTGGACCAATACACGCAAGTTCCCGGCTGGGCGGGTGACTGGGTTTACCCGAGCAACGGCAAGGTGAAAATCGGCAAGTCGGCCGAAGCGGGATATCTCCAAACCCCTGCCCTTGACCTGTCTGCCAACAACGGACAGTTCATCGTGACTTTCGACGCAAAGGCATGGACGAACGACGCCACCAGCGTCATCGTGGATGTGAACGGTGTCCCATACACCGTGGAAGGCCTGAGCACCAGCGTTTTCAACACCTTTTCGGTACCGCTTTCCGGCGGCACAACGTCCACCATCATCAAATTCCAAGGTTTCCAAGCCAGCCACGGCCGCTTCTTCCTCGACAACGTGATCGTCACCTCTCAGGAGCTGGGTCCCGACACCGAGGCCCCGTTCGTCGCCAGCGTAAACCCCTCTGACAACAGCCTTGCCGTGACCTTCAACGAAGCACTCGACCCCGCCAGTGCACAGACGGTCTCCAACTACCACCTCGACAACAACATCAACGTGACCTCCGCCTCATTGAACGGTAGCGTGGTCACCTTGGCCGTCTCCCCTGCCCTCTCTGAAGGCGGCACCTACACCTTGATTGTCAACAACATCGCCGATGTAGCCGGCAACGTGATGACCGCCGACACCGTTACCTTCACGTACGGCGTTGACGCAGAATTCCAAGTGGCCAACATCGCCGCGTTGCGTGCCAAATGGACGAGTCCGCTGGATGTCGACGGCACCCACTTCGGCAGCGAGGTCTATAAGCTCACCGGCAATGTGATTGTGACGGGCATCAACAACAGCTACCGCCACCAGATTTTCATCCAAGACGCCACTGGCGCTATCGTGATTGACGACCCCAGCGGCAAGATTGTCAGCGCATTGGAAGCAGGTGACGAGATCACCGGCCTCTACGGCACCCTCACCGACTATTACGGGCTGCTGCAGTTCGCCGTCACCGAGGAGTTCTCCGCCCCGGCCATCTCCATCTACAACGATGTCACCCCGCTGACCGTCACCGTCGCCGACATGCAGGACATCGACTACATGAACGCACACCAGTGCGAGCTCATCAGCATGGAAGGGGTTTCGTTCAACGAGACCGGCACCTTCACCAACGGCACGAAATACACGCTCACGCAGAACGGTGTCACCGGCACGGGCGTGTGGATCCACTTCTACAATGTGGCGGGCCTCACCGGCGAAGCCATTCCGGCTGGTCCGACCAACCTCAGCGGCGTGAACAAGATCTCCTACAGCCAGTACTACCTGATCCCGCGCAACGGTGCTGACATCGGCACGGGTCTCCCGCAGTACCTCACGGAGAACGATGTGGTGGTCTATCCGAACCCCGTCGCTGACCAGCTGACGGTGACGCTCCGCACCGACGCTTTCCGCGTGAGCGACATGGCGGTCTATGACCTCAACGGCAAGCTCGTGATGGCGCAGTCCGTCGAGGACAACCAGATCAGCGTGAACGCATCCCGCCTCGCCGCCGGCAGCTACTTCCTGCGCCTGAGCGACGGCAAGAACAGCGTGACCACGAAGTTCGTGAAGAGATAGACAGAGACGTAGAACGCAAGACACAAGACGGCGTGCATCGGAAGATGTGCGCCGTCTTTTTGTATCGGAGGGTTTGCAGGGACGTGAAAAATTGCGCCTCGATAGTCACTACCCAATAATTTTCGTATTTTCCCGCCCAGCTTTCATGGTCGCACTATGAAAGGCTAATGCGCGTGTCCGACCTCAATGCACGGCAATGGTATATGCAAGAGGCAGCCTCGCAACAGTGGGATTATAGGACCCTAAAACGCAATATTGACACCCAGTACTACTACCGCCTCCTGCAAACTCCGGATGCGAAGAAACAAGTGGTGGTGGACGAAATGCTTGATTTGACGGCTGACTATCAAAAAGAAAAATCCGCAGGCATCATTCTTTGTGCTGAGACCAACGCAGATCTGGCGCGGTTTTCCACGTTAGCGACAAACAAGCAAATGTATGCCGCAAAGTACCTTACGTACATGCCCTCCAAGGAAGAACTCCGTAGAGAAATAGAACGACAAAAGGAAATCTTTATGCTGCGGCAAAACAACGAGGGTGACGCGACCGCTTAGGAGGCGGCGTGCAGATAGGCCTGCAAACCAACGAATTGGTACTCCCCGCACGGGAAACTTACCCGGGTATCTGCAGCGGAGCTCACAGGTGAATTGTTTGACACCGAATAAATCAAACCAGCCAAATCATATACAAACCATATACTTTTGGCTGAACAAAGAAAATCAAACCAGCCAAATCATATATAAATCATATACATTTGGCTGAATAAAGAAAATCAAATCAGCCAAATCGAGAATCTCTATAACGATAAAAGCCGTGCGCCCCATCCCTGGAGCGCACGACCTTTCTATTCACAAATCACAAGTCACAAATCACAAGTCACAAATCACAAGTCACAAATCACAAATCACAAGTCACAAATCACAAATCACAAGTCACAAATCACTTCTTGTAGAACACAAACTTCCCGTCCTCAATGGAATCCACCATGATGGTGTCGCCGGGGCCCACGTTCTCGGAGAGAATCTGCTTCGACAGCTCGTTCATGATCTGCTTCTGGATGACCCGCTTCAGCGGACGGGCGCCGTACATCGGGTCGTAACCTAAGTCGGCCAACAGCTTCATCGCATAATCGCTGAACTCTATCTTCAGATTCCGTTGCTCTAACAGCTTGCGCAAGTTGTTGAGCTGCAGGTTGATGATATCCTTAATCTCGCGCTTCGACAGCGGCTGGAACATCACAATCTCGTCAATACGGTTCAAGAACTCGGGTTTCAACGTCTTCTTCAAGAGCTCGTTGAGTTCGGCCTTCGTCTTCCGGAAAACCTCCTCCTCCGACTGTCCGCCCGGGTTGGAGTAGTTCTCCTGGATGATGTTGGAGCCGAGATTGGACGTCATGATGATGATGGTGTTCTTGAAGTCGGCCACCCTGCCCTTGTTGTCGGTGAGCCGCCCGTCATCGAGGACCTGCAGCAGCACGTTGAAGACATCCGGGTGCGCCTTCTCGATCTCGTCGAACAGGATCACGGAATAGGGTTTACGCCGCACCTTCTCGGTGAGCTGGCCGCCCTCATCGTAACCGACATATCCTGGAGGCGAACCGATGAGTCGGGAGACCGAGTAGGATTCCTGGAACTCGCTCATATCGAACCGCGTCATGGCCTCCTCGGTGTTGAAAAGGTACTCGGCCAACGCCTTGGCCAACTCGGTCTTGCCCACGCCGGTGGTGCCCATGAAGATGAACGAACCCAACGGACGGCGAGGATCCTGCAAGCCCGCACGGCTTCTGCGGATGGCGTCGGACACGGCCTCGATGGCCTCGTCCTGGCCCACCACACGTTTGTGCAGCTCCTCCTCCAAGTGCAGCAGTTTCGATTTCTCGCTCTGCATCATCTTGGTTACAGGGATGCCGGTCCAACGCGCCACCACCTCCGCGATATCGTCGGCAGTGACCTTCTCGTCGATCATGGCGTGACCGTCCTGGAGTTTTTCCAACTCCTCCTGCAACTTCACGATCTGGTCCTCGTCGCTCTTGATCAGCCCATAGCGCAGTTCCGCGACACGGCCGTAGTTGCCCTGGCGCTCCTGCTCGGCAGCCTCCAGCTTGTAGGCCTCGATTTCGTCTTTGCAGTGCTGGATTTTGTCCATAATCTCCTTCTCGCTGCGCCATTTGGTGGAGAGGGCGTTGCGCTGTTCCTGCAATTCGGCGAGCGTCTTGCTCAGCTGCTCGACCTTCTTGTCGTCCTTCTCGATTTTCAACGCCTCGCGCTCGATCTCCAACTGGGAGATACGGTGCTGCACGTCATCCAATTCCTCCGGCACGGAGTTAATCTCGAGCTTCAGCTTGGCAGCGGCCTCGTCGATGAGGTCGATGGCCTTGTCGGGGAGGAAACGGTCGCCGATGTAGCGTTGCGACAGCTCCACCGCCGCGATGATGGCCTCGTCCATGATTTTCACCTGATGGTGATTCTCATACCGCTCTTTCAAGCCACGGAGAATGGAGATAGCGCTGTACTTGTCGGGCTCCTCGATTTTCACCGGCTGGAAACGACGCTCCAAAGCTTTGTCCTTCTCGAAGTATTTCTGGTACTCGTCGAGGGTGGTGGCACCGATGGAACGCAGCTCGCCACGAGCCAAGGCCGGTTTCAGGATGTTGGCAGCGTCCATGGCGCCCTCGCCCGACGCACCCGCACCCACGAGGGTGTGGATCTCGTCGATGAAGAGGATGATTTCGCCGTTGGACTCGATAACCTCGTTCACGACGCTCTTCAGACGCTCCTCGAACTCGCCTTTGTACTTAGCGCCGGCAATCAAGGCGCCCATATCAAGGGAGAAGAGTTTCTTGGTCTTCAGATTCTCGGGGATATCGCCGCTAACCAAACGCTGGGCCAATCCTTCCGCGATAGCGGTCTTGCCGACACCAGCCTCACCGATCAGAATCGGGTTGTTCTTGGTACGGCGCGACAGAATCTGCAGCACACGGCGGATCTCCTCGTCACGACCGATGACCGGATCGAGTTTGCCCTTCTTGGCCATCTCGTTGAGGTTCTTGGCGTACTTGTTCAGGGCGTTGTAGGTCTCCTCCTGGTTCTCGCCGGAGACCTTCTTGCCGTTGTGCAGCTCCGCGATGGCCGCTTTGAGTCCTTTTTCGGTAACACCGGCGTCCTTCAGCATCTGCGCCGCCTGCCCACCGGCCATGAAGATACCGTAGAGCAGGTGTTCAAGTGCCATATACTCGTCGCCGGAGCTGTCGCAGAACATCGCGGCTTTCTGCATGGCGGTCTGGGTGGTGCCGCCGAGATAGATTTCGTTACCGCTGCTCTTGGGCAGACGGTTGATTTCGCGCTCCACCGCCTGCTTGAGCGTGGCGGGGTTGCACGACTGCTTCTTCAGCAGGAAGGGGACCACGTTGTCATCCGTGTCGAGCATCGACTTGAGGATGTGCAAGGTGTCCACCTGCTGGTTCTGGTTCCGGGCCGCCAGCATCTGGGCGTTCCCGATTACCTCTTGGGTTTTGATTGTTAAATTATTAGGGTTCATAATTGGTTTAAGGGTTATGGGTTATGGTTTAAGGTTTAAGGTTTAAGGTTTATGGGTTAAGGGTTAAGGGTTAAGGGTTAGGGGTTAGGGGTTAGTTGGTTAGAGGTTATGGTTAAGACGGGACAGAGAAAGCAAATATGTTGCCAAGGTCTTGAGACTGACAAAATGGCAGACAGGGGCGCGAATTATCACGTCCCTGTCCGTTTTTGAAATCTGAAACTTGGAATTCAGCTTAACGCTTGACGACCATAAACCGCAGATGTCCGTTCAAATCCCGGACGGACTGGGCGTCGGAGAAACCGTGCTGGTGGAACATTTCGGCCAATTGCCCGTGGAAATCGTGGTAGGTCTCCACCAAGATCTGGCCGCAGGGGGCGAGGACACGCTGTGCGAGGAGGGCGATGGACCGATAACACCACAACTTGTCGTCATCAGGGACAAAGAGTGCAAGCGACGGCTCGTAATCCGTGACATTGCGGTGCATCGACGCCCGGTCCCTAGCCGGTATGTACGGCGGGTTGCTGACGACGACATCGAAACGGCGATCTCCGAACGGAAGATGGTCCGCATCGCGCATGTCATGGCGGGCGAAGGTCACCCCTACCCGATTGTTCCGAGCATTGCGTTGCGCCACGGCGAGTGCCTCCGCCGAGATGTCCGTGGCGAAAACTTCCGCCTGGGGCAACATCTTGGCCAACGTCACCGCAATGCAACCGCTGCCCGTCCCGACATCCCAGATGGCAACCGACTGTCTCGCATATTGCTGCGCAATCCGCTGTACCAGCTCTTCCGTCTCGGGACGCGGAATCAGCACCGCCGGAGAGACCTCGAAGGGATGACCATAGAACTCCGTCTCGCCCAACACATACTGCACGGGGCACCCCTGCACCAAGCGTTCAATATCTCGCTGGATATCAGCCACCAGGGATTCATCCACGGGCTCATCCCTGCGCAGGACAAGCTCATGTCGCGCCATTCCTAACTTTGTACACGCATACACAGACGCGATTGCAGCCGCCTCACGTTCGTCGTAAAGCGGCTGCAATGACGTTGTTATTAAGGATAATATCTGCTTTATTGTCATCACTCCACCGGTTTCGCGGGGATGTCGCGCCAAGCCCACTTGTCTTTCACCACGCCCTTGTTGAGGAGCATGACGCCGGGGTTGGAACGCATGGCATCGCGCACCATGAACGGACCGGTAATCGGGTTGATCGGGTTGTAGTAAATCGGGAACTCGAGGCCATACTCGGCCACGAAGGCGGCAATCTCCTCCTCCGAGGAGTTGGTGATGCCCACGAAGTCGATGCCATCTTCCATACAGGCTTTGGCGAGCACTATGGCCTTGCGCATACCCTTGGCGTTGGCCTCGCCCAAATTGTGGACATAGAGCACATAGACATCGCGGTCATTGGTCGTGGAGAAATAATCGGGCGCGTGGTCGGCTCCATTCTCGTCCAGCATATTAAAACCGTCAATCTTGGCCTTCACCGCCTCCTTGACGACCTTGTCTTCGCGGGAGACGTACTCATTCTTCTCGTAGAAAGCCTCGTCCTGCTCCATCAGCTCGTCCTGCGTGAGGGTAATCTCCTCACCTGTATCGGTGTTCTTGTAGAGGAACACGACATCTTTCTGCGCAGGCTGGGCCACGAAGACGGAAACATCCTTGCCCTTGTTCCAGTCACCCTTGCCGATGAACGGAAGATGGCGAATGACATAGAGCTGGAAGCAAACGGCAATAAGGGTGAACACCCCCACAGCAATCCACTGTCCGGGAATCGTCAGGCGGCAGTCGCTGATCTTCTTGCGGTTGAAGAAGACAATGAGCGTGGGAATGATGAAGACCACGTTCTTCAGGAAGGTCGCCTTGTTCGACATCTCAATGACATCGCCGAAGCAGCCACAGTCCTTCACCACACCGAAGTAGTGGATACCATTCACCTCCAGATACTCCGCAATAGCAAGCCACAGCGTGAGGAAGAAGAAAAAGGTCATAAAGATAAGATATCCCCAAGCCGCTAACTGCACGCGCACACGGAAGAGCAGCATGCAACCCAGCACGAACTCACAGGTGATAGCCACCACCGCAGCGAACAATGCCAGCGGGTGCAGAAAGCCCAAATGGAAGGAGACGAAGTAGTCGTTCATCGTCACCCCGAATCCCACCGGGTCGATGGCTTTCGTGAAACTGGAGAAGAGGAACAGGCATCCCAGCAGGATGCGGATGATTTTTAACCAAACGGGTTCTTTTTTTGCCATTGACTGTTATCTTTGATTGTTATCGTTTACTTTTCTTTATTTTCTTTTTCGAGGACAAGGCGGATGAGGCAGAACATCGAGTAGTTGATCATATCGTAGTAGTTGGCGTCGAGGCCTTCGGAGACGAGGGTGGCACCGTGGTGGTCCTCGATGGACTTGGTGCGGAAGATCTTCATCAGGATGATGTCGGTGATGGAGCTGATGCGCATCTGCCGCCAGGCTTCGTCATAGTCGTGGTTTTTGTCCATCATCAGGCTCTTGGCAGCATGGATGTAGTGGTCGTAACGCTCCATGAGCCAGTCGGTGGGCACGACAGACTCCTCGCGGGAGTTGGCTACCCCGATCTCCAGTTGGATGAGGGCCATCACGCAATAGTTGACGATGCCCACGAATTCGGGGACGATGCCCTCGGCCACCTTCGCGTCACCTTTTTCCTGAATGCTGCGAATGCGGTTGGCCTTGATGTAGATCTGGTCGGTGAGCGACGGCAACCGCAGGATGCGCCACGCCGTGCCGTAATCCATCGCCTTGTTGCGGAAGACCTCCTGACAATAGGCGATTACTTCTTCGTATTGTTCTGATGTATTGGCCATTATCGTTTGATAATCTTCAAGTTCTGGGTTTTACCGTTGTCGAATGTGAGCTGCAGCAGATAGAAACCGGAGGTCAGGTCGCTGACCTCGAGCTCGAACCGACCGGAGCCGTTCACATTGGCGATGCGCACCGCACGTCCGTTCAGGTCGAAGAGGACGGCTTTCTGTACGGGCGTCTCACTCTCGACCACCACACGGTCGTTGGCGGGGTTCGGATAGACGGTGGCGCGGGTCACCACGTAAGCCGGCACGCCCACACCAACGGTGTCGGTCATATCCTCAATCACAAGGACACCCACACACGGCAGCATGATGTCATCCACCCAAGCGCAGTCATGGCCCGAGACCTGTGAATAGTCTTTCTCGTAAGAGAAACGGAAGGAGTGTGTGCCTGCCTCAACCGGAGTGGAGTAGTAGGTCCAACCCACTTCACCCGAGGCATCGTCCACCTCGATGCCGTCCACAGAAAAGATAAACTTGTCGTAACCGGCCTCAGAGCTGACTTTCCGGTAGAAGGAGATTTCCGCATCCACATCAGAGGTAACCGTGACCGTCATTCGGGATTTTGAGTTACTTGGCAGATTTTGCGCGGAACGGGCGCAATAGGTACCGGAATGGGCACCGGTGGAGGCCACAATCCACGGGTAGTTATTCATCGTGAACCCATAGTCACCGAAGGAACCGTCCTCAAAGCTCACGAAGTCGGCACCCACAAACAGCAGGAGCGTGTCAATGTGGTAAATCCCATCATAGGAAGTATGGTAGTAGAGCGGCACCAACGACTTTTCGGGCACCGTGTCGGCAATCTTGACAGTGAAGTAGCGGCTCACGTACGTGTTGGGCTCGAGACCGTTGATGTCGGCAGCTTCGCTCATCACCTGCACACCTGAATAGTTGCAGGTCAAATCGACGGAACCGGAGCCCACGGCAACGTGACCGGTGTTCTTGTTGGAGAATGTGAAGAGTAACTGGTCACCCGGTTTATAGCTCTGCACCTCTGTATTGTTAATCGAGGTGGTATAGGAGTCGAGCTGTACCTTGGGCAGCATCACACGCACGGTCACACTGCGCACCAGGATCGTGTCCTGCCAGTGGATGCGGAGGGTGAAGGGCAACGCCACATAGTCCTCCGATTCGGGCATCACGAACGAGAAGGCGTTGGCCCTGCTTTCGGTGGCATCGGCATTGATGACGCCCACGAAGACGGAATCCTGCAACATCGGGATGCCGTCATCGGAAGTGAGCGTGGCATAAACCTGAGAAGCGGCGTCAACACCCACATTGGAAAGCGAGAGGTTGATATTGACGGTCGCGCCCAGGTTGAAGACCGTATTCGGAGCCGTCTCCACCACCGTGGGGACCACATACGGACCGCTCGGCGTAATCACCAAAACATCCTTGAAGAAGGGGACATAGTTCTGTGCCTGGGCGGTGAGCTCGTATTGGCCCGGATCGAGATTGCCGATGTTAAGTGTGGCGGAACCGTTCTCATCGGCGAAAGCAGCGTCGATGATGGTCTCCCCCTGCGTAAGTGCGACATACGCGTACGGCGCGACCGTCACATCGTAGGACGTGCTGCTGGTGAGGACAACGTCGGAAGCGTTCACAGTCATAGTGGAGGGAACGCCCAAGTAGGCCCGCACTGACGGGTCGCCGAAGCAGTGGTAGATTTCCCAGTAGTAAAGCTTCAGATCGGAAGAGGTGGACTGCACGGTCATATTGCCGCCGGTAATCATGCCGCCGATAGTGGACACCCACACGCTGTAATCCTCATTGTGGGTATGGAAGAGCTTGTCATACATGCCGAGATTGGAAGCCATGTACGTGGGGTTGCCGGTGATGTTGCTGCGGAAGCCCACAGCCCAGTAGAAATCCTCTCCCCAATAGCTGTTGTTGGAGGCGCCGATATAGCCCATTGCCCCTTTGTGCTGGGCACGCAGCAAAGCCTCGCCGAAGCATTCGGAGGTCTTGAAATTGCCCGACTGGCAGCAGTTGCCAATCATCAGACCGTATTTGCCTTCGTTCTGCAGCTGCGCCACATGCGAGGTGGTAAACGACGGATCCGCCCAGCTGGTCTCGCTGCCGTGAGCGGTATAGTTGACCCATCCCGTACCGGCACTGACCTCGGAACGGATCAGCGCAGCCTCGGAGGAACAGTTGTAGAGGTGAACCATCACATTGGAGTAGCGCGGATTATCCAAATTGATGTAGTTGTTGTTGATGTAGTTGACCTGACCGTTGGCGTGAGTCGGAGCCCAGTAGCTGTCGGTGCCGGCGATGAGCACGGCATTGCCAAGATACGACGGGTCTGGCATCGTGTATTGCTCATACATCAAGATTTTCTCAATCTGGTTTGAAAGTTCGGTGTTATTCGTGGCAGACATACGGCCATAGTAGAGATCGGGCAGATTGTCGCCGCCGGAGAGCGTGGCGTAGTAGAGGTCCGTGATGTGGTCATTGTCAGCGACACCCGTGAAGGCAGGCAACTGCTCGCGGTCGCCGATCAGCAGCAGGAACGTCGGGGCAGGATCGGCGGGAGTGGCCGCGTTATAACGACTCTGGATGAAGCTCTTGATGGCCGTGGTGGTAGTGCCCACATTGGCGCCACCCGTGTAAGCCACCTCGACCAGGTAGCCCAAACGGCGTTTCCAGCTCACGAAAGCCGCCAACTCCGCATTGTCGGCGAACATCGGATTCGCCACGATGAGGTATTTGATCGGAGAGGTGGAATACTCGTTACGGGTCTCCTGCATCTTGTTGACCACCATGCTTCTATCCAATGAGAACATCGGGGAGGCGTACTTCTGCAGCTCTACGGTGCGGGCCATATTGGCGTTCACGAATGTGACTTCCACATCCACATGCGAATAGATTCTAATCTTCTGCTGGACAGGATTATACTGCACCGGAGAGAAATAGAGGTTGGCGAGGGCCACGTTGCGCTTCACGCCGGCCTTCTCCACCTTCACAAGCGGGTGATGGAAGAACGCATCGGATTGATAGACAGAGGCGTTGTAGGTGAAGGGCGGGTTGACTTCCGCTTTAGACACCGATGCCTGGGAGGGGAAGAGGGGATGCTGGACCCCGAGGGCGGCGGCATCGTAGTCGGTGTATTCCGCCGCAACGACCCTGGCCACCACGGAATCACAGACGGGGGTCTGGATCAGCTTGGTGAGCTGAGGAAGCAGAGGGCTCCCGGGATTGTAGGAATACGCATATCCAGGAAGGGAAATCATGGAAAAGACTCCTTCCGGAACCGAGATATCCTCCACGGAAAGTGCTCCTGTCTCGAACGAGATGGCGACTTTCTGGTAGGTATTCTGCGTCACTTGAAGATTCTGTGCCCAGACGAACGGGCAGAAGGTCAATAAGACCACCCATAAAAACAGTTTTTTCATATTCCTTATTTCGGTTATTATACTCAAAAAACGAAAGCGCAAAAATATAAAAAAAGGCGTTGCCCTCAACCATATTTTTTTTAAGAAATTCAGGTTCAGAAAAAGGGGCTTCCTCATTGTTTTTTTTGTACTTTTGCGGCTCGGAATAACGGCAGCTCATCACCAGTCCGCTGGGTGAGTTTGCGGAACTTAAATAATTGATTTACCGATATCAAGAAAGGAAATAGTATGAAGAAGAGAATCAAATTCTGTCTGGTGTACCGCGACATGTGGCAATCGTCCGGCAAGTACCAACCCCGAGTGGACCAACTCACCGAAATCGCCCCCGTGATCGTGCGGATGGGCTGTTTCGACCGAGTGGAGACCAACGGTGGCGCCTTCGAGCAGGTGAACCTGCTGTACGGCGAGAACCCCAACCACGCTGTGCGCGAATGGACGCGCCCGCTGCGCGAGGCCGGCATCCAATGCCAGATGCTGGAGCGCGCCCTCAACGGATTGCGCATGTATCCCGTGCCCGCCGACGTGCGCCGACTCATGTGCAAAGTCAAGAAGGCACAAGGCGTGGACGTCGTGCGCTCCTTCTGCGGCCTCAACGACCACCGGAACCTGGAACTCTCCATCAAATACGCCAACGAGTTCGGCCTCATCTCGCAGGCCGCCCTCAGCATCTCGCACTCCCCTGTCCATACCCTTGAGCACTATCTCGCCGTGGTGGACAAATACGTGGAGTACGGTGCGAAAGAGATCGGCCTCAAAGACATGGCCGGCATCGGACGCCCCGCAACGCTCGGCAAACTGGTGAAAGCCATCAAGGAGAAATACCCGCACCTCGTCATCCAATACCACGGACACACCGGCCCCGGCCTCTCGATGGCCTCCGTCCTCGAGGTCTGCCGCAACGGCGCCGACATCATCGACGTGGCCATGGAACCCCTCTCCTGGGGTATGGTCCACCCCGACGTCATCGCCGTGCAGGCCATGCTCCGCGACGACGGCTTCGAGGTCGCCGACATCGACATGAACGCCTATATGGAGGCCCGCAGCCTCACCCAGAAGTTCATGGACGACTTCCTCGGCTTCTTCATCGAACCCAAGAACAAGATCTCCACATCGCTGCTGCTCGGCTGCGGTCTGCCCGGAGGCATGATGGGGTCCATGATGGCCGACATGAAGGGCATCCACCAATACATCAACAAAACGCTCGAAAAATCCGGCAAAAAGACCCTCACCGAGGACGAGCTGCTCGTGAAGCTCTTCAAGGAGGTAGAGGATGTCTGGCCGATGGTGGGCACCCCCGGACTGGTGACCCCGTTCAGCCAGTACGTCAAGAACATCGCGCTGATGAACGTGCGCGCCGAGGTGGAAGGCAAGCCGCGCTTCACCTATATGGAACAGAAACAGTGGGACATGATCCTCGGCAAATGCGGACAACTGCCCGGACCGCTCTCCCCCGAAATCATTGAGATGGCCAAGGCGAAAGGGTTCACCTTCTTCGACGGCGTGCCGCAAGACAACTACCCCGACGAGCTGCCGAAATACCGCAAGATGATGGAGGAGAAGGGCTGGGACGTCGGTCAGGACGAGGAAGAGCTTTTCGAATTGGCCATGCACGAGCAACAGTACGTGGAGTACAAGGAAGGCCGTGCGAAGCAGAACTTCAACCGCGAGCTCGCCGCCGCCAAGGAGAAAGCCCAGAACGGAGGCAAGATTCCTGCCAGCACACCCGCTTACGATCCGCAGCAGGACGCCGCCATCCGCATGAAGAACGACCCGACGCTCCGTCCGGTGACCGCCCCCGCCAGCGGACAGCTGATCTGGGAGGTTGCCGTCGACGGCGAGATTTCCAAAGCCAAGCCCATCGGCACCCCGTTCAAGAAAGACGAGGTGATGTGCCACATCAGCACCTACTATGGCATGGAGCCCGTGCCCAGCTTCTTCGACGGACAATTGGTCGAGGTGGTGGTCAGCCACGGCCACAAGGTCAACCGCGGCGACATCATCGCGTTTTTGAAATAGTGACTTGCGGAGGTTTTAACGCGGAGACGTGCCATGCGCGTCCCCACGTCAGAACCTCCGCAGTTTTTCTTCGTCAAACGGGTCGAGGGAGAAGACGTTTTCGCTGTTCACGCGAATGACGAGCAGCCCCTCGTCGTGCGCGAGCTGGTCGGCGCCGTTCTCATAGTTGATGGCACAGATGGCGGCCAAGACATCCCTGTCGCAGTATTCCGGAAACAGGGGTCTAAACATTTCCATCTTGCGCAAGAACCTCTTCACTTTTTTCTTGGTGAAGTTCGCCTTGACCTCCACAGGAACCGTGAATCTGTCGTTGCCGAGCATAACATCGACCTCCATTTGACTGTTCGCTTTGGGTTGTTTCGGTTTTATGTTCTTTCCGAAGTGTAGGAGGGGCAGACCGGCGGCCTTGAAAACCTCATCAACGGCAGAACTTGCCAAGCCTTCTACGATATGGCCCGTGACGCCGAGAAATTCCGTCGAGATCCGGGTGATGGCGGCATTTGTTTTCGCATTTATCTCGTCAAACTTCCTGCTAGATTCCTCTAAATCCTCTTTGAACTTCCTGCTAGATTCCTCCAAACCCTCTTTGATCTCCTTACGAGATTGAGCCCAACCCTCATCAAACCTCCTGCGAGATTCCGCCAGTTCTGCCTTTAATTCCCTGCGAGATTGAGCCAACTCCTCGTCAAACTTCCTGCTGGATTCCTTCATAGCCTGCCGCCATTCGCGCATCCAACGGTCGTGTTCCTTGCTGGAGAGTTCAAGCCTTCTATCGAATTCGCTGATATTACGCTTCTGCTCTGCATTTTCCATTTGCATCTTATTTAGTGCCACTTCATGTCTGTCGATCCTTTCGGTATTCCTCTGGACCCTCTCTCTCAGTTGCGGCAGCGTGGGTTCCTCTAACATAACTTCTCTATCCATATTTTAATCAAATTAAAATTAGTAATACCTTTCACGCCGCAAAGATAGACTTTTTTCAATATACCAAGACAGGATATTAATTTTTTTTGAAATATATTTTTTTATGCAATTAACTGTATCTTTTTGACCATATCATTGCAAAAAACTGCCATACAAGGGAGTTGCCGTGAAAACACGACCTACGTTTTTCGCACGGCTTCGCAGACAGACTGGCCGAAAATGGCAGCTCAAGGACCATCACCACTGCTGCTCGCCCATCCGCCAGCATGGGCTTTGGTTCGTTTGAGAATGCTCCGCCTCCTGATGGCGGTCGAGAATCCGCCTCCGACGTCAGGAAGCGACGGAATGACGGGCATCCCAAGGATGACAGGACCGGTTTTGGGCTCATGCGAGGCACGATATTCGAATAACCCCACATCAGCGTAACGAAGTGGAGCGCAGTGTGGGGTGGTGACGAATGCGGTGCGTCGATGGCGTGTTGAAAACACGCTACTATTAGCGAGTCGAGTAGTGGCGTGCCTCTGGCACGCAGACTTCTGCCGCGCATCCTCACCCCACACTGCGGCCTATCGGCCTTAGTATGGGGTTACTAAAATTGCGTGCTTCCAGCACGCCCCGTACCCCATTTGCCCTTGCAAAATGGCTGTCTTGATAGTTTCTACAGCCTTGTTGTATGTTTCAGGTTTGTTCATATACCTTGTTTTTGTGTAAAATAGACTATTTTCCCGTTATCGTTTCTCCCAACACATTCATATTGTGCTCCTTCCAATTCCTCACCGCCACCTCCTTGCTCGCGTTCGCGTAGCAATACTCGCACAGGTGCGGGCAGGTGTTATATTCGCCGATGTCTTTGCTTAGGATGCAGCCGCAGAACTGGCGCTGGCCTTTGTCGCGGTTGTCCCTCTTCTTGAGGGCGTATTGCGTCTCGCTCAGCCGGATGGCGTTGGCGGGAACCGGCTCCGTGCCAAACAAGGAGTTTTCCACCGTCTTTATCTCCACGCCGAGAAAGTCCATCAAAGCCTTGTCGTGGTGCGCGAAACGAACCATCAGCTCGTCATCCACGCAGCGGTTGTGCTGTATGCCGTATCGCCCGATGTCAATCTTCTCGCCGCAGGTGGCCAACTGGTAATGCCATTTCCGGTTGAGTTCCGAAAGCCTTCGGGCGAACTCTTCCATCTGCGGCTCCGTCCATTCCCGATAGTTTATGCGACTCTTCTCTAGGTTGGACTTCACCTTCTTGTATGTGGCGATGTCGGCGTAGCTGAAAACGAGTTTCTCCGTGTAGCCTTGCAGTCGGTCGCCGATATTTTCCACTTTCCGGAGCAAGTCGTCCAAACCGATTTGGTCGGTCAGAATCATAGGGTCGAAACGCCATATCACCCGACCTTTCCCTAGCTTGTCCACCAATCGTTTGAACATGTCAATTCTTTCCTCCAACGGGGGCACTCCTTTCTCCAAACCCTCTTTCTCGTAATCGTTCAGCGTGTATTGGATATAACAGCCGATGTTCCTGTCTTTCAGCTCGTCGAGGTGCCCGAGCAGCGGCTTCGGGTTCTTCGACCAAAACACGATAAAGCGGCATTTCTCATACGACACGAAGCTCCTCACGCCGTTGAAGGGATTGGTCCAGGCGGAATAGCCGACCTTCAACCGATGGAAGAACCAGTCGACATAGAACGCGGGGATGTCGGTGCTGCGGCTGGCAGAGACAATGACGGGTGCCTGCGCCTCCACAATCTCGCCATTTTCACGCTCAATCTGTATTTTTTTCCACTGGGACATAGTCTTGTTTTTGATTTTGCAAAAATAAACATTATTACAACTGTCCGCAAAAAAAGATTGATAATGTGCGGAACCAGCCAAATGTGTAATGCAAAAATTTCTCACGAAACTTATTTTCGCACCTTCAACCCTTCAAACCTACTTATCAAGTTTCGGATTCGTCATGTACGTCTGCCCTGGACTATGACTCGGTTTGGTGCGTAAGAGTGTTCCGTCGGCGACCAAATCACCTGTTTTCCGCACATTTTTGCCCCTGAAAAATTAGATGGCTGTAAATCAGATGGACAACACACGCAGAGGGATCGTTTGGGGAAACCTCGCCCCATCGCGGAGGATGATTTTGAGAGACGATTCACCCCGTGTTCCACCTTGCCTAAAGACAGTCTGCGGACAAAATACTATCTTTGCGGCATGTTTGTCGAGAAGAAACTGAACAAATCGGGTAGCACCTCTGTGTCCTCGATGAGTTATGCGTGCGGGACAAGACGGCGGAGCAGGTGCGTGAAGCAGAGAATGAGAGCATCGGCGTGAAATAGCAGGTGGAGCAGGTCGCATTTGAACACGCGAAGGCCGTCATGGGCGGGCAGGTCTCAGTGGCGTTCTATGACACGAGTACGCTCTATTTTGCACCACGTCAGAACCTCCGCAGTTTTTCTTCGTCAAACGGGTCGAGGGAGAAGACGTTGTCGCTGTTCACGCGGATGACAAGCAGCCCCTCGTCGTGGGCGAGTTGGTCGGCGCCATCCTCGTAGTTGATGGCACAGACGGCGGCCAGGACATCCCTGTCGCAGTATTCCGGGAACAGGGGTCTGAACATTTCCATCTTGTGCAGAAACCGTTTCACTTTTTTCTTGGTGAAGTTCGCCTTGACCTCCACAGGAACCGTGAATCTGTCGTTGCCGAGCATAACATCGACCTCCATTTGGTTGTTCGCTTCGGGTTGTTTCGGTTTGATGTTCTTTCCGAAGTGAAAGAGTGGCAGACCGGCGGCCTTGAAAACCTCATCAACAGCGGAACTTGCCAAACCTTCTACGATATGGCCCGTGACGCCGAGGAATTCCGTCGAGATCCGGGTGATGGCGGCATTTGTTTTCGCATTTATCTCCTCAAACCTCCTGCTAGATTCCTCCAAACCCTCTTTGAACTCCTTACGAGATTTAGCCAACTCCTCGTCGAACTTCCTGCTGGATTCCTTCATAGCCTGCCGCCATTCGCGCATCCAACGGTCGTGTTCCTTGCTGGAGAGTTCAAGCCTTCTATCGAATTCGCTGATATTACGCTTCTGCTCTGCATTTTCCATTTGCATCTTATTTAGTGCCACTTCATGTCTGTCGATCCTTTCGGTATTCCTCTGGACCCTCTCTCTCAGTTGCGGCAGCGTGGGTTCCTCTAACATAACTTCTCTATCCATATTTTAATCAAATTAAAATTAGTAATACCTTTCACGCCGCAAAGATAGACTTTTTTCAATATACCAAGACAGGATATTAATTTTTTTTGAAATATATTTTTTTATGCAATTAACTGTATCTTTTTGACCATATCATTGCAAAAAACTGCCATACAAGGGAGTTGCCGTGAAAACACGACCTACGTTTTTCGCACGGCTTCGCAGACAGACTGGCCGAAAATGGCAGCTCAAGGACCATCACCACTGCTGCTCGCCCATCCGCCAGCATGGGCTTTGGTTCGTTTGAGAATGCTCCGCCTCCTGATGGCGGTCGAGAATCCGCCTCCGACGTCAGGAAGCGACGGAATGACGGGCATCCCAAGGATGACAGGACCGGTTTTGGGCTCATGCGAGGCACGATATTCGAATAACCCCACATCAGCGTAACGAAGTGGAGCGCAGTGTGGGGTGGTGACGAATGCGGTGCGTCGATGGCGTGTTGAAAACACGCTACTATTAGCGAGTCGATTAGTGGCGTGCCTCTGGCACGCAGACTTCCGCCGCGCATTCCACCCCACACTGCGGCCTATCGGCCTTAGTGTGGGGTTATTAGAATTGCGTGCTTCCAGCACGCTCAGCATCCCCTGATTCTCTCTTCTTCTGCTCCAACTCTCTCACCGTGCGCTCGATCACCTGCTCAAGCTGGCAGGTGCAGACACCGAGTGACTTGTTGACCTATTTCGTCTGCAGTCTGCTAACGAATTGGAATGAAGGAACTTCCCTGGCGCAAGGGAACTTGCTTGCGGATAGCGCACCCCATTTTCTGCGAAAATCCCTCTTCTGAATTTAACAATTGATAATCCGAATTGTTAAAATATTTTATAACCGCCTGTTTTCCAGGGCTTGCGAAAATCATACAAAACCCTTGACAAACGGGCGGTTTTGTTGTATATTTGCCAGTGGAAAATATAAAATTCAAATATATGGCAAAGATAAAAGTTCAGGACACGGAAGTGACAGTTGTCAAAGTCAACAATGAAGATTATTTCTGCTTGACAGATATGATAAAGGCGAAAGACGGGGATTTCTTCGTCACAGACTGGCTAAGAAACCGCAACACACTTGAGTATCTAGGCGTTTGGGAGCGAGTTTACAATCCTCTTTTTAATTATGGCGAATTCGCCTTAATTAAAAGCCAGTCCGGACTAAACAGTTTCAAAATCAGCGTAAAGGAGTTCGTCGCTCGAACTAACGCAGTCAGTCTGCAGGCAAAAGCCGGACGCTATGGGGGCACATACGCCCATAAGGATATCGCCTTCGAGTTTGCAATGTGGATCAGTCCAGAATTTAAGATTTACATAGTCAAAGAATTCCAACGTCTGAAAGAGGCTGAGCAGAAGCAGTTGGGATGGAGCGTGAAGCGGGAGCTGGCGAAGATCAACTACCGCATCCACACCAGCTTCATCAAACGATGTCTGATTCCCGACGAGCTCACCGCCGCACAGAAGTCATACGTGTATGCAGACGAGGCAGACCTGCTGAATGTGGCGTTGTTCGGGATGACCGCCAAAGAGTGGCGCGAGGCGAATCCCGGATTGAAGGGGAATATTCGCGACTACGCCACGATGAACCAGCTGATCTGCCTCTCGAACTTGGAAAATTTGAATGCTGTGTTTATAAACGAAGGTCTTCCCCAAAGCGAACGTTTGGAGAAATTGAACTTGATCGCCATTCAGCAAATGAGGGTGTTGGAGAATTATGAGAACCATAATATGCTTTCGGATTAGCCTGCTGATCGCCGAACATTACTGTATCCCATAATTGTTTTGCTCTATTATCACAATCATTCCCCCGTTATCATCTCTCCATTCGGATTCATTCCGTGTCTCCTATAATTCTCAACCGCCCTGTCTTTGCTCGCGTTCGCGTAGCAGTACTCGCACAGATGCGGGCAGGTGTTGTATTCCCCGATGTCTTTGCTTAGGATGCAGCCGCAGAACTGTCGCTGGCCTTTGTCGCGGTTGTCCCTCTTCTTGAGGGCGTATTGCGTTTCGCTCAGCCTGATGGTGCCGGCGGGGACCGGCTCCGTGCCAAACAAGGAGTTTTCCACCGTCTTTATCTCCACACCGAGAAAGTCCATCAAAGCCTTGTCGTGGTGCGCAAAACGAATCATCAGCTCGTCATCCACGCAGCGGTTGTGCTGTATGCCGTATCGCCCGATGTCAATCTTTTCGCCGCAGGTCGCCAACTGGTAATGCCATTTCCAGTTGAGTTCCGAAAGCCCTTGGGCGAACTCTTCCATCTGTGGCTCCGTCCACTCTCGATAGTTGATACAACTCTTCTCCAGATTTGACCTGACCTTCTTGTATGAGGCGATGTCGGCGTAGCTGAAAACGAGCTTCTCCGTGTAGTCCTGCAGTCGGTCGCCGATATTTTCCACTTTCCGGAGCAAATCATCCAAACCGATTTGGTCGGTCAGAATCATGGGGTCGAAACGCCAGATCACGCGACCTTTTCCTAATTGATCAACCAGTCTCTTGAAAGTGTCAATCCTTTCCTCCAATGGCGGAACGCCTTTCTCCAAACCCTCTTTCTCGTAATCGTTCAGCGTGTATTGGAGATAACAGCCGATGTTTCTGTCTTTCAGCTCGTCGAGGTGCCCGAGCAGCGGCTTCGGGTTCTTCGACCAAAACACGATAAAGCGGCATTTCTCATACGACACGAAGCTCCTCACACCGTTGAAGGGATTGGTCCAGGCGGAATAGCCGACCTTCAACCGATGGAAGAACCAGTCGGCATAGAACGCGGGGATGTCGGTGCTGCGACTGGCAGAGACAATGACGGGTGTCTGCGCCTCCACCATTTCACCGTTATCACGCTGTATCTTAACTTTTTTCCACTGAGACATCGTCTTGTTTTTGGTTCTGCAACAGGAAAGATGTGGTAGAAACCCATCACGCCCCCACGATAAAAAAATATCGCATCGTTCACCGATGCGACATTTTTTAACCCTTAAACACTAACCCTTAAACCTTAAACCTTAACCCTTAAACCATAACCCTTAAACCTTAAACCTTCCTATCGTACTGCTCGAAAACCGAATTCTTACTGATGAACTCCGGGACAAACCGCTTCATGCAGACCACCATCGCGGGGATATCCACCTGCTCGGACAGCTTCTCCATCTCCCGGATGCTCTCCAAAGCCTTGGAATAATCGTACTCGCGGACCTTCGCCACGAAAATGCGGTCGTGGGTGGTCGCCGTCGTGTTCTCGATGTTGGAGAGGACCTCCTCGTAGAGCTTCTCGCCCGGACGGAGACCGGTGTACTCGATTTGGATGTCCACCCCCACACGCAACCCCGCTAAGGAAATCATCCTCCTCGCCAAGTCGTCGATTTTCACGGACTCGCCCATATCGAAGACGAAAATCTGCGTGCCGGTGCTGAAGGTCGCGGCCTCCATCACCAAACGGCAGGCCTCGGGAATGGTCATGAAGAATCGGGTGATGTCGGGATGCGTCACCGTCACGGGACCACCCTTCTCGATCTGCTCCCGGAAACGCGGGATCACGGAGCCGTTGGAACCCAGCACGTTACCAAAACGCGTGGTCACGAAGATGGTCTTGCCCTTCAACTCGCCGCGCTCAACGGCCAACCCCAACGACTGCACATAAATCTCGGCAATGCGCTTGGTGCAACCCATCACATTGGTGGGATTCACGGCCTTGTCAGTGGAAATCATCACCATCTTCTCCACCCCGTACTCGATACACTTGTCGGCGACATTGTGCGTGCCGAAGACGTTCACGAGCATGGCCTCGCAGGGGTTCTCCTCCATCAACGGCACATGCTTGTAGGCCGCCGCGTGGAAGACCACCTGAGGATGGTGCTCACGGAATGCGAAATCGAGACGCTGGGCCTGCCGGACGTCACCGATGACCGGCACAAACTTCAATTCGGGGAATTTCTCCTCCAACTCCAAACGGATTTGGTGCATCGGGGTCTCCGCATTGTCGAACAGAACCAACTTCTGGACCCCGAAGCCCGCAAGCTGGCGACAAAGCTCCGAACCAATGGAGCCGGCCGCCCCCGTCACCATCACCACCTTGCCCTGGAAGTTCTCTATGACGGCGTCCATCGAGATGGTAATCTCGTCACGACCCAGCAAATCCTCAATCTTCAAGTTACGGACACTATAGTGCAGGTCGCCACTGCTGATCTCGTTGATGGATGGGGCTATCAACGGACTCACCTGGTAGGTCAGGCACTCCTTGATCAGGCCGTCACGCTCGAGCCGGGCGTCGGCTTCGCGAGTGAACAGGATGGCGTCGATGCCGTATTCGCGGATTATGTGCGCCAGATGCTCGCTACTGTCGTAGGAGAACACCGGCAGGTTGGAGAGCAGCAGGTCCGACGGCTGCGGCTTCTTCGTCAGAAAACCAATGATCTTGTAATGGGTGGACTGCTGCAGACGGGTGACAGCCGCCGTGGACTTGTCGGAGACGCCATAGACGAGCACCCGCCGCGTCATCTTGTCCTCCCGTCGCTTCGTCTGATAAAGCTGATAGACCGCCACCATGACGATGCGCACGAACACGAACAGGAAGAGCGTGAACATGAAGTCGGCGGCGAGGGCGATGAGCAGGGAGTTGTACATCGTGCGGTAGGCAATCAGCAGCACCGCCGTCATCAGCACCTCCTTGAGGGCGGCCTCCTTGACAAAGCAGAGCAAATCCCGAAGGGAGATGTGCCGGATGATGAGCTTATGCCCCTTGAAGACAAGCAGGGCGATCACCGTCGAAATCAACGCCGACGGCAGCCATATCAGCGCGAAAAGTCCCGACTGATAGAGCGATTCCCGGACAAATCCGAGTGCTAAAAGCGCCAATACGGAAGACATCACCGAAAGGAGGCAATCCACCAAAAAGATGACCCTCGAATCGACAAAATCCGACATTTTGCGCACTATTTTTGCCGCAATTCCAGCCATATTGAATCCAATTTAACGTTAATATTTCACTATTTTGGCAGGCACACCCACCGCGGTGACATCTGACGGGATGTCACGAATCACCACGGCACCGGCGCCGATGACCGTATTATCACCGATGGTAATCTGGTTGATGATGCTGGCTCCCGTGCCGATGAACGTGCACTCGCCCACTGTCACCTCGCCGGAGACGCTGCAGGAGGGCATGAAGGCCGCATAATCCCCAAAGTGGGCATCGTGCCCGACCGTGCAGGCCAGGTTCAGGATGACAAAACGGCCAATGCGGATATCCGTGGTGAGGATGTTGCCGGCGCAGAGGAGGCTCCCCTCCCCCACCCTCACGCGGTCCCAGTCGCCGATGAGCACCGTGGGATGGATGAGCGGCGGGAAGGTCACCTTCCCGTTCGTGATGCCCTCCACGATATTTTTCCTCGTCTTCGGGTTCCCCACGGCCACGGCCACGGCGATCTCCTCCGGCCAGGCGTTCAGCTCTTCCAAACCGCCCAACACGGATAATCCATTCACGACAGTGCCTTTCGGGAGGCCGTCGTCAAAAAAGCCCATAATGTCGTACTTGCGTCCGGCACGGTTGATGTCCTGGACGAGGGTCAACACCTCCCGTCCGAACCCGCCGGCTCCGTAAATTGCGATATTCATCATTGGTTTGTTGTTGATATTGGTTTTCTATATACTATTTTCTTAGTTGGTACCGTCAAAAGCCTCCATCGTGGCGGCCGTGGCGGAATTGATGTCCTTGCGTTTCAGAACATTGACGATGGTCAACCCCACAATTTCCAAATCCGTGCGGAAAAAGCAGTGATCGACATACCAGACGTCGAGGTCGAACTTCTCATGCCAGGAGATGGCGTTACGGCCATGCACCTGCGCCCAGCCCGTGATGCCGGGACGGACCTCGTGCCGGCGCGCCTGCTCGGGGGTGTAAATCGGCAGATACTGCACCAGCAGCGGTCTCGGTCCGATGAGCGACATATCGCCCATAAGCACGTTCAGCAGCTGCGGCAGCTCATCAAGGGAGGTGGAACGCACGAAGCGTCCCACATTCGTCAGCCGCTGCGCATCGGGAAGCAGCTCGCCGTCAGGGCCGCGCTCGTCCGTCATCGTCTTGAATTTGACGATACGGAAAATCTTCCCGCCTTTGCCGGGACGCTCCTGCAAAAAGAAGACGCCCGCCCCTTTGTTGGCAAAAAGCAGCAGCAAGGCCACAAAAAGCAGCAACCAGCCGACCAGCAGCAGGGCAATGGCGGAAATGACGATATCCAAGAGACGTTTGATATATTGTTTGTACATTCTTAAGGATATATGGTTTCGATGTTGTTTTGCTATCCGTTCAACGCTTCCAAATAGGCCGCCACGATCTTCTTGCGGTCGAATTCGCGTTCCATCTTCTCGCGACCTTTACGTCCCATCTGCACTTTCTCCTCGTAGGGTATGCGCAGGAACCGCTCGATGGCCTCTTCCAAGGCGACGGCATCCCTCGCCGGACAAGTCAGGCCGGTCACGCCGTCATCCACCGTCTCCCGGCATCCGCTCACATCCGTGGTGATGATCGGGCGACCGACGGCGGCGCTCTCTAAGAGCACGTTGGCCATCCCTTCGTGATAGGACGGAAGCAGGGTGCACCACGCGTTCTGCAGGTAGGGGCGCACGTCGGGGACATACGAGTGCCATATCACATCGCCCGCGTCGCAGGCCGCACGCAGGCGCGACTCGTAGCCGTCCTCGCAGAACCCGAGAATGTGGAACTCCACTTCGGGATGCCGTTTCCGGACATTCTGAGCCGCCGTCAAAAGCTCCTCTGCCCCCTTGTCGCGCATCACGCGGCTGATGAAGAGGAACTGCACAGGACTGTCGGGCTGCGGATACGGCTGCAGCGTGTGCCAGTCGAGGTTGACGCCGCTGCCGGGGATGAGCACCCTTTTCCTGCCTATCCGTTGCTCCTCGCAAAAGTGCTGTATCGAGACGTTCTGGCAGAAGACCGTGTGCGCCTTGCGGAGCGCGAACCGGTACATCGCGACGGTGACATTCCGCAGCAATCCCGGATTTTCGATGACCGTGCCCAGTCCGGTGATGTTGGCGAGCTGGGGCACACGGGCTAAACGCGCCGCCACGCCGCCGTAGATGTTCGGCTTGACTGTATAGGTGAGCACCGCCGACGGACGCAATTCCCGCATGAGCTTCCGGTATTGCCGCAGCAAACGGAAGTCGCGCAAGGGATTCGTGCCCCGCCGGTCCACGGGGGTATCTACCATCTCGCAACCCAAGTTGCGAAAATAGTCCGCTTTCTCCCCTTCCTCCTTCGGGCAGGCGATCCAGACACGGCGCCCGCTGTCGAGCAACGACACGACCACCTCTTTGCGAAACGCGAACAACCCGTCAAGGAAGTTCGTCAATATCAATATCTTATTATCCGACATGATCTCTTATACTATTCTACGGGGTTCTCTTCTGGCTGTTCCCCGATGGATTTCACGCGGCGGGCGGGGACTCCGGCATAGACAGAGTCGGGGTCCGTGCTCTTGGTCACGACTGCCCCGGCGGCTATCACGGAGTGCGGGCCGACGGTCACACCGCCGAGGATTCGCACGCCGCAGCCCACCCACACGTCATCGCCGATGACCACCGGCAGCGGCTTGGAGGGATTGTATTTGATCGGGATGGACGGGTCATCCCAGGTATGGTTGAAACTCACCACGGAGGTGCCATGCGCGATGGAGACGTCGTTGCCGATGCACACGCCGCCGAACGCGTTGATGTTGCACTGCTCGTGGATGGAGACATTGTCGCCGATCTCGAGATTCTCCCAGTGGTGCAGATAGACGTGATCCATCACGCAGACGTTCTTCCCGACACGCTTGGCACCCGCTTTCAGGCAGACATAGCGCACCAGTATCGCCCATTTCCCGCGGCCGTTGTGGCAACGGAAGACCCGCTGCAGGAAGCCGCGCGGAAACACCGACATCGCCTTCGCCCACAGCTGGATAAGGCCGTCGAACCGATTGAAAAACTCGCGTCCGTTCATGGTAAGGGTTAAGGGTTAAGGGTTATGGTTTAAGGTTTAAGGGTTATGGGGTTAAGAGTTAAGAGTTAAGAGTTAAGAGTTAAGAGTTATGAGTTATGAGTTATGAGTTATGAGTTATGAGTTAAGAGGGGGGGCTGATTCGTGGACACCATTCGGGGCATTGAATAGACATCAGAATTCCTTGTACCACAAACTATTCCATCCTCTTCGAGCAGGCGGCGACCAGCGCGATGGCCGGCAGGAACTTGGCGCGGTGGCGGACGGCGGTGCCCGCATTGGAGGTGCCGATGGCGAAAACGAAGGTCATCAGCAGCACCGCATAGCTGATGAAACGCCGCAGCTGCCGCTCCTTGCCGAGCAGCGGCGGCCAGAACATCATGACGGCGAGCACGAGATAGACAAGACTGTCCACACAGAATACCACCACGTCAGACAACCCGCGCCAGTCGGTCGGCAACGGCGAGAACAGCAGGTAGAACATCCGCACGGGAGAGAGCAACAGCCGCACGCCCACCCCCAACTTCTGCATCCACAGCAGATAGGTGGATCCGGCCACCACGGGTACCACGTCCACGACATCCCCGGCGGAGGCGGCCGCCGTGAACTTCGTCAACAACAGCTCCGGGACGAGAATCATCACCAGCATGAACCCGACAGCGACTCCGAGAGTCGCCATATACGTCCGGACACCGTCGCTCTTCCAAGTGCGGCACACCACAAAACCTATGATGTAAGCCACCAAGGCGCCAACACACCCCGCATGCATCAACATCGCCGCAAAAGTGGCCAGCAAACAGGCCATCTCATTCCAAACACCGCCCCGCCCGTGCCATCTGACAAAACAGCAGACGGAGAGCATCAGGAAGAACTGTATCCATGCCTCACGCAGCAGAATCCCAGACAAGCAGACTGTCGCGGGCATAAACGCCACGACAGAAACCGCGATCATCCGCCATTTGCGGGGTATTTCCATCATACGCAACGCCCAGCAGGACAACAGCACCGTCCCGAACGACATCAAGACGTTCAGAAACTGCGCCGCAAACCGGCCGTAGCTGCCGAACACGCGGTATATCGCCGCTAACACGTATGTGTAATTCGTCTTTATAGGACCATTCTCCGACAGAAAAGCGATGGCGGCGGCATGGAAGTTCTCCGTATCCTCGCCGGAGAAAGGATTCGCAACAAGCTGGTATATATCGGCATAGAACACCAGCAAGCGAACCAGATAGGCCGCAGTCAGGATAATGGCCGTCGGGCGGTCGGCCTTCCACCAGATCCACGCCAAAACAGCGGCAGTAATCACAACAACGACAATGTTTCCCGTCATTTTTCGGAGATTTCAGGCACAGTGCAACGCCGGGCCGCCGTGAAGTAGGAAAGGGCGAATGCGGCATTGAGGATGACCACGGCCACCGCCGCGCCGACAGTGCTGTACAAATAGGTCAGCACGACAAAGAGCACCACACCCAACAGCGTGACCGTGAGGGTGATGTTGCGCAAGAGCTTCTCCCGCCCGATGAGCAGCAGGTAGTTCACCCCGTAGGCGCTGCTGATGCCGGTGAAGAAAACCGACACGGCGAGGATGCGCAGCAGCGGAATCGCCGGGAGGAATTCGTCGGAATAGAGCAGCCGGATCAGGAGCGGGGCCAAGAAGAAGAGCAACACCGCCAACAGCAACGAGAAGAAGAAGTTGATGCGACGGTAGCCCGTATGTTTGTCCATCTGGCGCGAGAGGAACGGGAAGAAGGTACGGTTCAGCACGTCAATGCTGTGTTTGCCGGCGTTGTGCAGCTTGCCGGCAGCATCGTACAGACCGGCGGCGGCGGAGCCCGAAATCGTTCCCAAGAGAATGTTGGGCAGATTGATACAAAGGCTCATGCACACCTGGTTGACAAACAGGTCTTTCCCGATTTTGAAACTATCCAGAATCTTCGAGAACGGCGGAATATGCAGTCGGCACTTGTACCTCCTCGTCATCATCACGATGGAGTACATGGAGGCCATCACAAAGCCCAGAAGGTTGAATATCGGATAGAGCAGATAGTCTTCCCGCTCTTTTATAAAGGTGAAAATCAGCACGATATAGACCACTCGCGAAATGACGTTCACGATGGTGATGTGCTCCATCTTCTCAATGCCCTGGAAGAACCATTCGGAGACGTGCATCGAAAAGAAGGCCGTGGCGACGGAAATCAGGATCAGCAGCCAGATCTCGCGGAACTTCGGGACGGCCAGCACGATGCCGCCGAGCAGCACGAAGGCGATGACATAGAGGACGATACGGGCGCAGAGGATGGTGGAGACAATCTCGGAGACCTTCCCCATGTCCTCGCGGTTGCGGGCCACGTCGCGGGCGCCGATGAAGTCGAAGCTGAAGTTGACGACGGTCTGGAAGATCAGCGCGATGGCGTATGCGACGGCGATCTCCCCGAAGTGCGTCACCCCGATGATGGGGGTCACGTACGGCAGCACGATGAACGGGATGAGGTACCGCATCGCCTGCAGCACCGCCAACGCCGAGAAGTTCTTCGTCAGCGTCTTCGCATTCGCACTCCCTATCGAGGATAATTTCCGTTTCAGTCCCATGAGGAATATTAATGAGTTAGCAGTTAGTAGTTAGCAGTTAGTAGTTATAACCAACCTTAAACCCTTAAACCTTAAACCTTACAACCTCCCGTCCACGATGTTGCGGTCCAGCGTTCCCTTCACGTCGAAGATGACGTGCTCGGGGTTCAGCAGCGAGAGGATGTCGAGGCCCTCGAACTTCCTGTGGGCCACGGCGGCGACGGCCGCGTCGAACCGCTCCGACGGCAGCTCGTTCACCACCTCGATGCCGTACTCCTTGCGCACGATATCGGGGTTCGCCCACGGGTCGTAAACCGTAATTTCCACATTGTATTCCTTCAAGGCACGGTAGATGTCGATGACCTTGGTGTTGCGCACATCGGGACAGTTCTCCTTGAAGGTGAACCCGAGAATCAGGATGTGCGACCGCAACACCTGGATGCCCTTCTTGAGCATCCGCTTCACCGTCTCGGTGGCCACGTACTCGCCCATGCCGTCGTTCATGCGGCGGCCGGCGAGGATAATCTCAGGATTGTAACCGTAACGTTTCGCGCACTGCGCCAGGTAGTAGGGATCCACCCCGATGCAGTGGCCGCCCACCAACCCGGGACGGAACGGCAGGAAATTCCACTTCGTGCCCGCCGCCTCCAACACGTCCAACGTGTCGATGCCCATCCGGTTGAAGATCTTGGAGAGCTCGTTCACGAAGGCGATGTTGATGTCGCGCTGGCTGTTCTCAATCACCTTGGCCGCCTCCGCCACCTTGATGGACGGGGCGAGGTGCGTGCCGGCGGTAATCACGGAGGCATAGACCTCGTTGACGTACTCCCCTATCTCGGGCGTGCTGCCGGAGGTCACCTTCTTGATGTGCTCCACCGTGTGCTGCTTGTCGCCCGGGTTGATGCGCTCGGGCGAGTAGCCGGCGTAGAAGTCCTCGTTCAGCCGCAGCCCGGAGACGTTCTCCACCACGGGGATGCAGTCGTCCTCGGTAACCCCTGGGTAAACCGTCGATTCATAGACGACCACGTCACCCTTGGCGATCACCTTGCCGACGGTCGTGCTCGCCCCCACGAGCGGGGAGAGGTCGGGGTTGTTGTCGGAGTCCACGGGCGTGGGCACCGCCACGACGTAGAAGTTGCAGTCGCGGATGCGCTCGATGTCGCTGGTGCAGACGAACCCGTGGTTGTGGATGGCGTCCTGCAGCAGGTCGTCAGCCACCTCGAGGGTGCTGTCGTGCCCGGCCATGAGCGCTTCGACGCGACGGGGGTTCATGTCAAATCCCACGGTGGGGTATTTCGTGGAGAAGAGCCGCGCCAGGGGCAACCCGACGTACCCGAGGCCGATAACGCAAATTCTGGTATCTTTCATATTGGCTTGTTTTTTTTATGCACTGCGTGCATTATTATCTTGATGCACTGCGTGCATTATTATCTTGATGCACTGCGTGCATTGTTTATTCGATGCACTGCGTGCATTGTTATCTTGATGCACTGCGTGCATTGTTAGGGTGCACTTCGTGCAGAAATCTGGGAAAATCTTAAAAGAAAATCATAGAAAATATTAGAGAATATCAGAAAATATTATAAAATATTAGGGGAAGGGATTCATTTGTGTTTTCTCTTATAGAAGTCTAATTCTTAAGAGCGCAAATGCAGACTATTTGTATAAAGTAACTCGTTCTATAGTACCATTTGGAAAGCGTTCATACCATTCACTATAAATGCGGTCCGGGGAAAAGTTTATGAGCATTCCATACGGCAAGTGTGTTAGGTTCAAGTAGTTTTTCAACTGTTTACGATACTCATCAATGACATACTTGACAGCTTTCAGCTCTACTATGATGTTTTCATCAATCACAAAATCCATACGATAATTCTGGTCCAACTTGACATCATCCCAATAGATGGGCAGATACACTTGATTTTCAACCTTATAGCCATCTGTTTTCAACAGATACCGCATAGCAGCCTCGTAAGCTGATTCCAACAAGCCGTAGTGATACTTGTTATAAACTTTCATCGCCACACCTGTGATGTCGGTGAAGAATTTGTACTTTCGGTTATGTTCATTCAATAATTCCATGATTTTTTTGTTTTGTTTGATTTGATTCGACAATAAATAACTCCATTTTCTATGATTTTCTTTAAGATTTTCCATGATTTCTCGCCGCAGGCGACCCCCAAATTCGCCGCAGGCGAAACACACATTCGCCGCAGGCGAAAAGAACTCGCCGCAGGCGAAGAGAACTCGCCGCAGGCGAAACACACCCATTCGCCGCCAGGCGAAACCCTCTACAGATTTTCGCGGTACCAGTCGATGGTTTCGGAGATGCCGCGGGCGAAGTCGTACTGCGGGTCGTAGCCGAGGAGGCGGCGCGCCTTGCTGATGTCCGCGTTGGAGTGCTTGATGTCGCCGGGGCGCTCCGGACCGAACTGCGGCGGGACATCCTTGCCGAGCGCCTTGGTCAGCACGCCGTAGATGTCCAACAGGTACTCGCGGCCGCCGTACGCGATGTTGAACGCCTCGCCGGACGCCTCGTCGGGAGCGAGGCAGGCCTTCAGGTTGGCCTCCACCACATTCACCACGTAGGTGAAGTCGCGGCTCTGCCGGCCGTCGCCATGGATGACCGGCTGCTCGCCGTGGAGCAGCATCCGGATGAACTTCGGAATCACCGCCGCATACGCCCCCTCGGGATCCTGACGCTTCCCGAAGACGTTGAAGTAGCGCAAGCCGATGGTTCTCAGCCCGTAATGACGGCTGTACTGCTTCGCCCACTCCTCGTCGCAACGCTTGGTCACGGCGTACGGACTCAGCAGATTGCCCTCGACGCCCTCGCTCTTGGGCAGCTTCGCCCCGTCGCCATAGACAGAGCTCGACGAGGCATACACGAACGTCTTGACGCCGCTTTGGCGGGCGGCCTCCAGCATGTTCAGCGTGCCCTGGATGTTGTTGAGCGAGTAGAAGAGCGGCATCTCGAGACTGCGCGGCACACTCCCCCACGCCGCCTCGTGCAGCACGTAGTCCACCCCCTCGCACGCCGCGAGACAGGTATCCAAGTCCTTCACATCGCCGCGCACGAACTCGTAACGGGGGTTGTCCGCGAAGAGATCGACATTCGCCTGTTTGCCGGTGCTGAGGTCGTCGAGGCAGCGCACCCGGCAGCCCAAGTTCAGCACCGCCTCGCACAGGTTCGACCCGATGAAGCCCGCCCCGCCCGTCACTAAGAAGAGCGTGCTTTCAGGAAATTTAAGATTTTGGTTGGACATAGGTTAAGAGTTAAGAGTTAAGGGTTAAGAGATAAGAGTTAAGAGTTAAGAGCTGTGGTTTGCATAGACCACTTTCTTCGTGGGTTCGTCAAACACGCGCACATTCAGCAACTTGGTGTTTTGGCAACCATCCAAGATATACTCGAAGATGCCTTTCTTCCCCTTTACATAAAAGCTTTCGTATCGATGACGGAGGTGAAATTGGATGACATCCACCTCCTTCTTGCCTCCGTTTTCGGCATAGAGGATGAGTTTGTAATCAATCATAAAAGTTTGCGCAATTCATCTGGCGAGGGCAGAATGTTTTTGTAGGCTTCGGGCAGCTCCGTACTGCCACCAAAGAGCGTAATCGGCGGTTGTAGAAAAGCAAATCTATGAAACTCTCCTCCCCTTCTACAATAATGCGATATTGGTTGCCAATAAAACTGAAATCACTACCCAACGACATGATGAAATTTTTGATGTTCTCCACAATCTGTCGTTCCACATCTTTTTCGTCCACATCATCGGGGTCGGGGATGTTCAAGAAGTCCATCACAACATCTTCCCGAAACGTCCTCATAGCCTTATCGCGCAGACGGACATCGGATATGGCAGTCTGGAAGTTGTTTTGTGCCGCACCTTTGTGAAACAGGTCGGCTTTGAGTTGATTGATTAGAAAAACCTTGCTCCAAAAATGTGTGGCACATTCACGAATGTAAAACAACCGTTCTTCCAAAGTAGATGTGTGTACCAATATTTCATAGTGATGGATAAACGGTACAGACAGAAAGTCGTGCAATTGCTCTCCCGTAAATCCGTCCACCGTTAGTGGACGAATTCTAATTTGTTGATACTCAAATTGAATTGTCTCTATTTCTAAATCGTCCACTACCGGTGGACGGTTTTCTATTTGTTCACTCCATCCTTCGTAGAATTTGCGCATACGTTTCATGCTTGCTTCAGAAAAGCCCTTTAATCCGGGCATCTCTTGTTGCAGTTGTTCAGAAATGACTCGCAGAGCATTACTGCCGTATTGTGCGCTGCGACTACAAAAAGATATATATCGCCCCACGGCATAGTAAAGCCCTAACACCTCGCTGTTCACCAGTTTGGCAGCGCGGTAACGGCTTTGTTGGATAGCCTCCTTGATGGTTTTCACTGCCTCAATATAGTCGGAGCGTAATAGTTGTTGCATGGCTAAATGTTTTTTCTTTATTATGCTGACACCCTGTTTCCAATATGTTTTCCCTCTCTCCTTTCATTGCTTCTTGCGGATTAAGATTCGTGCGTATTTCCTCTCACCATTAGTATATGGCGGTTCGGTGTCTCAACGTTTCCAAAACGGTGTTTCTTCTAATCCCGTTTGAAAATATCGCGCGTATATACCTTCGAGACCACGTCATCGAGGCACGCGTCGTAGCGGTTGGCGATGATGGCGTGCGACTCGTTCTTGAACTTCTCCAAGTCGTTGACCACTACCGAGCCGAAGAAGGTGCTGCCGTCGGGGAGCGTGGGCTCGTAGATGATCACCCGCGCACCCTTGGCCTTCACCCGCTTCATCACACCCTGGATGCTGCTCTGCCGGAAGTTGTCGCTGTTCGACTTCATCGTGAGCCGATAGACGCCGATGACGCACTCCTTCTCATTCGCGGCGTCATAGTCGCCACGGTTGTAATAGTCGTAGTAGCCCGCCTTCTTCAGCACCTGGTCGGCAATGAAGTCCTTGCGCGTGCGGTTGCTCTCCACGATGGCCGACATCATGTTCTGCGGCACGTCGGCGTAGTTGGCCAGCAGCTGCTTGGTGTCCTTCGGCAGACAGTAGCCGCCGTAGCCGAAACTCGGGTTGTTGTAGTGCGTGCCGATACGCGGGTCGAGGCAGACGCCGTTGATGATACTCTGCGTGTCCAGGCCTTTCATCTCGGCATAGGTGTCCAGCTCGTTGAAGTAGCTGACGCGCAGCGCGAGGTAGGTGTTGGCGAAGAGCTTCACGGCCTCGGCTTCGGTGCTGCCCATGAAGAGCACGGGCACCTCCTCTTTGATGGCGCCCTCCTTGATGATGGCCGCGAAGGTGTGCGCCGCCTGCTCCAACGCGGGCTCGTCGTAACCTACGATGATGCGGCTCGGGTAGAGGTTGTCGTACAAGGCCTTGCTCTCGCGGAGGAACTCCGGGGCGAAGATGATGTTCGGCGCCACGACCTTGACGGTGCCGTCCGCCTGACGCTCCCGGCAGCTGAACTTCTCGCGCACGCTCCGTGTGTAGCCCACGGGGATGGTGCTCTTGATGACCATCGTGGCGGCGGGGTTGACCTTCAGCACTTTATCGATAACATCCTCCACCGCACTGGTGTCGAAGAAGTTCTTGGTGCTGTCGTAGTTCGTCGGGGCGGCGATGACCACGAACTCGGCGTCGCGGTAGCCCGCCTCCCAGTCCAGCGTGGCCCGGAGGTCCAGCGGCTTGTTCGCCAGGTATTCCTCGATGTAGTCGTCCTGGATGGGCGACTTCTTGTTGTTGACCATCTCCACGCGCTCGGGCACGATGTCCACGGCGGTGACGGTATGATGCTGCGCGAGCAACGTCGCGATACTGAGACCGACGTAACCGGTCCCTGCAACGGAGATATTCATGGGTGGATTAAGGTTTAAGGTTTAAGGGTTAAGGTTTAAGGGTTATGGGATATGGTTTAAGGGTTATGGGTTAAGGGTTAAGGTGGAAAGTTGAGGGGTGGAGAGTTGAGGGAGTGGAGAGTTGAGGGGGTGGAGAAGGGGAAGTTGTTAAGAGTAAGGAGAGTATGAGGGGGAAGTTATAAACATATTACGGTGCGCAAATTATGAGGATACTCTTGACGGGAGATGCAATCACATTTTATTTTTGCGCCAATTATTATTTTGAAAACTTAAGATTCAAAACCTATGGAGAAACAAACATTCTCATTTGAAAAGCTAGATGTATATACAGAAGCACGGCTTCTCGTGAAACAAATCTATGAAGTACAAAAGGGATTGCCAAACGAAGAGAAATTTTCACTCTGCTCGCAAATCAGAAGAGCTGCCGTTTCGATAACGGCTAACATTGCTGAAGGATGCGGTAGAACATCGTTAAAAGAAAAAATCCATTATATCGGAATCTCTTTTGGATCATTACTGGAAGTGTTTAGTGAATTACAAACTGCACAGGATTTAGGTTATCTCTCAGAAGACATCATGGAAGAGCTCAGGCCACAATTCATACGCATATCCAAGATGCTGTCCGGTTTGCGGAACTACTATGTTGCTGTCCTCAACAAGCAACAACCTTCCCCATCCCCTAAACCCTAAACCTTAAACCCTAAATCCTAACCCCTAAACCCTAACCCCTAAACCCTAAACCTTAACCCTCAACCCTTAAACCTTAACCCCTAACCCTTAAACCCTAAACCTTAAACCTTAACCCCTAAACCCTAAACCCTAAACCTTAAACCCTAAACCTTAAACCCTAAACCTTAAACCCTAAACCTTAAACCCTAAACCTTAAACCTTAAACCCTAAACCTTAAACCCTAAACCCTAAACCTTTAACCTTAAACCTTAAACCCTAAACCTTCTCCAAATATGCCGAGGGGATGTAGGAGGTGGCTACGAGGGCGAGGCCTTCGACGGAGACCAGCAGGCGGCGGTTGCCTTTGACGCGCTTGATGAAGCCCAGGCAGCCTTTGTAGGGACCGTCGATGACGCGGACGCGCTGGCCCTTCTTGTAATCGACAGTGCCCACCCCGAGGTACTCCAACCGCTCGTCATCGACGGAGGTCACCAGCATGAACACGCGCATCTCCTCCTCGTCGATGGGCGACGGCACCCGCACGCCGTCTGTGACGTGGGTGTACAGCATCACCCTGCCCGTGAGTTTCCGCTGCCAGACCACGACCTCTTCGCCGGTACAGCGGACGAAAATCAGGGAGGAAATCGCGGGCCGGTCCACCTTCTTCGTCTTCCCGCCTATCTGCTTTTCCACCTTGACGACAGGGAAATAGGTCTTCAGCCCACCCTCACGCAACAACTCGTCAATTTCAAACACCTTGTTGAAAAAGACCTTGAAAGCGTACCAACGGATGGGGTTTTCTATACTATTCATGACACTCGTCTGACCGGACAACATCTATGACAAAAATTATTTACTTATTCCATGTTTCTATCAACTTCCAAACCGACCCAAGGCTCACCCCCTTCAACCCTGGCTGAACGTTTCAGCCCACAGCCCCTCCAAAAACCCTTAAACTCTAAACTCTAACCCTTAAACCTTAAACCCTAAACCTTAACCCTTAACCCTTAACCCTTAAACCTTAAACCCTTAACCCTTAAACCTTAAAAGACAAAACCAACTATTCCCCTCACGGTTCACCGCGAAAGGGACAGAAGGGACATCTGCATTCTAACAGACTGAAACCCAAACCCTTCTGAACCCAAAAGGGTATGCATGGGTTCTCCCTTGCCTTGATAGGAAACAGGCCGCAAATGTACACAAAATACTAATACAAAGAGACTGGACGAGTTAGCGGTGAGTAGTTGGTTTGGAGTCTCTGTACCATATCGTTATTAGCTCGTTTGGTGTATTAGTGCACTAAAACACTGCAAAGATAATACACTTTGGGGCGAATTGTTCACCTGTTGATAACTTTTTTTCTCGTTGCAATACAGACAGTTACAGACAGAAAAAAAATCTTCTGTCCAAAAACGGGTGAAATTTCCGCAGAAAATCGGAAGATTTGTGCAAAAACCGTGGCAGGCCACGTTTCCTCGGAAGAGGTTCCGCTCGACGCTCTCGCGTCTCGTGGAATGGTGCGCCGCATACGGGGTAAAAAACGGAAAAGACGGGCGGCGGAGACAAGGCGACTGGCAATGGCACAACCTCCCCCGCCGCCCATCTTTTCCCCTTGTCTCATTCGGTGGCGCACACCATTCCGCAAGCGAACGCAGTGAGCGAGCGGAACCTCCCTCTTGCTAAAGCAGTTTCTGAGCAGCGGAAGCACCACCGATGACCGATGCGGTTCTGCTCGTTGACGAGCTTGTTCATTTCCGCCCGTATCTGCTTGACGGAGGCCTCCACCTCCTTGTCGTTGATGTAGATGGTTACCCTGCGGGTGCTGCTCTTTGCCATAAACGTTAAGTTTTGGCAAAGATGCTTCAAACGTCTGTCACGGTTAGGGACGGATTATAACAATCAAGCACTTTTTAACGGTTATATGATTCCCCACAGAGTTAACAGAGAGTCTGCTTCTTTTGAGCTGATTTCTCCGTCTTGTTCATGCTCCCAACGACTATTCTTTACTGAGACACCTGTTGTCCATAAATAACCCCATCTATTATCTTTAAAATAATACGTAATACGTAACATCTCCTCAAACGTGCCATCTACCGTTGTATATTTGTTTGGTCCAATGTAAATATCTTCCTCCCATAACATTGTTCCATCGTTTTCGCAAAGAAAACATTTTTTGAAATGGCAAGGAGTGCCTTTGGGGCAAATGGGATTGATCCAACTTCCCCCTACAACACCGACAGCTTCGTTATATCTCCAAGTTGAGTCAAGGACAGGCAAGCCGACGTTTTGGCGTACTTGATTATATGCAACTCCATATTTTGAATTCAGATCTGAATATGAGCACGATGACATCAATAGTGATACAACTATGTAGCACTGAATTAGTACGTGTTTTAATATACTTCTGTCCATTGCCATACTTCCTGTAAGTTACCTCCTAATTTAATTCCATATCAAAAAACAACAAATAATGCTTACATCTTGTTTTATGTCAACTATAAGAACTCAACATTGGAGTATATTTCGGGTCCACATTCCACCTCCTGCCCAATCTTGTGTCGTACTGCCAAAATTCCGAAGTCAAGCTAACCCCTTCTCCAAGCACCTCATTATCAGCCTCCTGCCCGTTGTAGAAGTACCGATAACCCCCCATAGCGGGACGGGGGAATTTTTGTGGATATGGTCGTACGATCATCATAGTATAATAATGTAGTTCTTCTCGTCTCGTTTTCTCTTACGAGCGGACCTGGATTTTGACTTTGTTTTCGGTTTAGCGTCAGAAACATAATCATACAGGTAAGGGATTGCTACCTTTGAAACGTCATTATCCATGTATTTGTGAATATGGGTGGCACAGACTCCCTTCATTGCGAATGTGATAGGTTTACCTGCTGGTGTTATTTTCCAATAATTACCTTTTGTTGGAAATATCACAGGTCCAAGTGGGTTGTAATAAGCCAATCGGAGAATGGAGTCGCCTTCATCTTGCATCAGCAGGTATGCCATGCGATATCGCTGAATTTGATAATAATAACCTTCCTGAAACTCGAACTTGTCATCGTATAAGAGAAACTGTTTGTCTTGAAAAGGATAATTGAAACATGTGGCTCGACTAACATATTTAGTGGTATCTCCAAACATGTTGTTATAAAACTGGCTCTCAACATAGTGGAAAAGGCTTGTCGTGTCCTCCTTTTCTGATTTATTCGCTGACGGGAAAAGTTTGCCAAGAGACATAAAACTTATCCTCATATCATAGGGATCAAGTAGAGCGACGTTGGCAATATAACATTCTCTAATTCTGTAGTTTATCAAGTTTATGTAGGGATCGTCAGATGGACAATGCTGGTACGAGCATTCTTCTGCGGGTAATATAGTGTCAAGCCCCGAAGAACTGTCAAGGAGCACCATGCCAAAATAGTTCTTTTCCACCGCCTTATAGTCGCCAGAAAAGTAGAATACCGCCAAAACATCCACAATGGCAGTGTCCATACCAAGAATCTGTTGCCCGAATGATTCCAAAGAAGAAACTGACAAAATAATGGTGAATAATATATGTGTTAGCGAGTGTTTCATTTGACTTCGATTTCTGGGTTTGGACGAATCGGCTCCGTTTCATCAAGATAGTCCACGCGAGCACGATGACTGTTGTGTAGGCCGCAATTAAACAGAAACGCGAATCGCAAAATGTTCTTTATGTCATCGTTTGAAATATCATACATCTCATCACTAGTGTCTACTAAAAAATGTTAATTTTGCTTATATGTATCTTATGCACAGTTACTTAAGTCATAAATACCCTGTCCGGGTTTTGAAATTTGCATCTTTGCAGCCGAACCAAAATCGGTACGAGG
>JAEEGH010000805.1_pt1 | contig 98035 bp, 79 predicted proteins | sample 9134181 | NCBI WGS metagenome assembly JAEEGH01 (sample SAMN16246544, study PRJNA631951) | gut metagenome | biome: gut microbiome; feature: rumen; material: DP-attached | host: Bos | place: Iran: Karaj | collected 2018-10 | reverse complement strand
TACAAGAAACCTTTGACGACAATATTGGAGAGTTTCATTACGGGTACCGACTTCAATGTGCATACGCTCGACAACGGCTTGCTCTATGCAGGCAATCGTGACTTGGCTCTGACTTGGATGAATGTTTTTGCCCAAGGCAAACCTTGGACACCACGCACAGGCTTGGCAATTGAAGTCAATGCACTTTGGTATAATGCATTGTGCTATGGTGTGGAACTGCTCAAGGAAGCTGAACCGAAGAGCCCGCTGCTGAAGAAATGGCAAGCTTTGGCCAACAAAGTGAAGACCTCATTTGTCGACACCTTCTATAATAAAGAGACCAACGGCTTCTATGATTATGTGAACAGCAACGAGAAAAATGAGCAGGTAAGACCCAATATGATGCTGGCTGCCGCTTTGCCTTGCACTCCGATGACGGAGACGATGCAGAAACGCGCCTTCGACATCGCTCATTCCGAATTGCTGACGACACGAGGCATACGTTCGCTGTCGCCCAACGATGAGAACTACAAGGGCATCAGCATTGGTAGTCACAGCGAACGAGAACGTGCCTACCACAACGGCTCGACATTCCCTTGGCTGATTATGTTCTATGCCGACTTGTCGGTGAAACTGTTTGGAAAGACATCACTGCCCTATCTTGAAGATTTGTATAATGGTTTTGAAGAAGCCATTAAGGAGAACGGTATTGGTACGGTGTCTGAGATTTATGACGGCAACCCGCCCTTTGAGGCACGTGGCTGTATTTCGCAGTCGACAAGCGTGGGTGCCTTGCTTTACTTGCATTACCTGATTAAAGAACTAAATAAGAAAGGAGGCTCAAAATGAGAGTCCTGATGTTTGGGTGGGAGTTTCCGCCCCATATTACCGGAGGCCTTGGAACGGCCTGCTTCGGCATGACCAAGGGCCTGGCCAAAAACGATGTGGATGTGCTCTTCGTGGTGCCGCGTGCCTACGGCGATGAGGATGAGACCAATGTGCGTCTGCTCAATGCCAGCGACGTGACCATCGACATCGACCACGAAAAAGACCGCAGTTATTGGGAGCGCGTGCAGTACATGGAAATTGGCTCCAACATCATCCCGTATGTCGGGCCGGAGAACTTTGCCAATGTGCTGGAAAGCGACCGCCATGTGGTAGAGCATTTCAACCGCACGGGCTCGGTGTTTGCACGCAATTATCAGTTCTCGGGCAAATATGGCATGAACCTGATGGAGGAGGTGGCACGCTACGCCTTGATTGGCTCATCGTTGGCCACGAAATACGACTTCGACGTCATCCACGCTCACGACTGGCTGACCTATTCGGCAGGCATCGCAGCGAAGGAGACCACAGGCAAACCGTTGGTGGTGCACATGCACGCCACGGAGTTCGACCGCTCTGGCGAGAACATCAACACGGATGTATATGCCATCGAGCGCAGGGGCATGGAGGCCGCCGACCGCGTCATCACGGTGAGTAATCTGACGCGCAACATCGTCATCAACAAATACGGCATCGACCCTGCTAAGGTCGTGACGGTGCACAACGCCGTGGAACCTAACGACAAGCCCAAGTCGGAATACGAACGCAGCGGTTTGGATGCCAAGGTGGTGACCTTCCTCGGAAGAATTACCTATCAGAAAGGGCCTGAATACTTCATCGAGGCGGCCTATAAGATTCACCAAGTCGACCCGAGCATCCACTTCGTGATGGCGGGCACGGGCGACATGTTGGAGAAGATGATTCGCCGTGTGGCACAATTGGGAATGGGCAGCCACTTCCACTTCACGGGCTTCCTGAAGGGCGAGGCCGTCGACCAAATGTTCGCCATGACCGACGTGTTTGTCATGCCGTCCATCTCCGAGCCGTTCGGCATCGTGCCGTTGGAGGCCATGCGCCTCAACGTGCCGGTGGTCATCAGCAAGCAGTCTGGCGTTTCCGAGGTCGTCAAGCACGCCTTGAAGGTCGACTTCTGGGACATCAATGGCCTGGCCGACGCCATCTATGGCCTCTGCCACTACAAACCTTTGGCCGACTGCTTCAAGGACGAAGGCAAGGACGAGGTGGACAGCCTCAAGTGGGAAGCCGCCGCTAAAAAGATCAAGGCGGTGTATGAGTCAGTGGTATAATTAGCGAATAATAAATAATACAAAATATGAGCAAATCAATCTGTTTCTATTTCCAAGTGCATCAGCCTTACAGGCTTCGCACGTATCGTTTCTTCGAAATCGGTAAGAAACACTATTACTATGACGACTACAGCAACCGCATGATCATGCGGCGTGTGGCGGAGAAGTGCTACCTGCCCATGAATGAACTCCTGATGCGGCAGATCGAGAAGTTTGGCGACAAGGTCAAATTCGCGTTCTCGTTCTCGGGCGTGGTCATCGAGCAGATGGAGCAATTCGCGCCTGAGGTATTAGAGAGCTTCCAGAAGCTGGTCGCCACGGGTAAGGTAGAGGTGCTTTCCGAGACTTACGCCCACTCGTTGGCCTCGCTGTCGAATCCCGACGAGTTCAAACGTCAAGTGACGGCGCATAAGCACAAGATGAAAGAAGTGTTTGGCGTCACACCAAAGACCTTCCGCAACACCGAATTAATATATAGTGACGAAATCGGTGCTGCTGTGGCCGACATGGGCTACAACCTCATGCTTACTGAGGGTGCCAAGCACATCTTGGGCTGGAAGAGTCCCAACTACATGTACGCCAACGCCATCAACCCGAAACTGAAGGTGTTGTTGCGCAATTTCAAGTTCAGCGATGAGATTGCCTTCCGTTTCGTGCAGGACGGTTTCCGCGCTGAGGATTTCGTCAACTGGCTGAACGCCTTGCCGGAGGAGGAAGAAGTGGTCAACATCTTCATGGACTACGAGACCTTTGGCGAGCACCAGAGCGCCGAAACGGGCATCTTCAACTTTATGGAGACTTTGCCTGAGGCCATCCTGAAAGGCAGCAAGTTCAAGTTTGCTACGCCACAAGAGTTGGCCAAGAAGTTGCAGCCTGTGAGTGCCGTCAATGTGCCCAATGTATTATCGTGGAGCGACGAGGAACGTGACCTCACGGCCTGGCTCGGCAACCCCTTGCAGGACGATGCTTTCCGCTCTTTATATGAACTCAATGCCAAGGTGCATCGTATTAAAGACGAGGAATTACAGCAGGATTGGAACATGCTACAGACCTCCGACCATTTCTACTACATGTGCACGAAGTGGCTCTCCGACGGTGTGGTGCATAAGTACTTCAACCACTATGCCTCACCGTATGACGCCTACGTCAACTACATGAACGTGCTGACTGACTTCACCGATAGGGTGACGAAACTAGCTAAACGAAAGGTGAAAGCTGAATGAATCAAGATTCCCCTGCGGGGAATGGAGTAAAGTGTATCATTGTTTAGCGGCGGCTTGAGGATTTTTTGAATAGAATGCTGCCTGAAGCCGCCGCGAATAACAGCACGACAAATCTCCATTCCCGAAAGGAATCTCAATGTTAAATCTTAAATTTTAAATCTTTGAATCTTAAATCTGACATGAAAACCCCCGAATACCTTTTTGAAACCAGCTGGGAAGTGTGCAATATGGTGGGTGGTATCTATACGGTGCTTTCCACGAAGTCGAATGTAATGCGTCAACTGCTTGGTGACCACTATATTACGGTTGGTCCCGATGTGGTCAAGGAAGCGCATGAGACACTTTATTTTGTCGAGGATAACGAACTCTTCCCCGAATGGCGTGACAGGGCCTTGGCTCAAGGCTTGAAGTTCCGCATCGGCCGTTGGAAGATTGATAGTAGTCCCATCGCTATTTTGGTCGACTATACGACGCTTTATCAGTCTAAGAATGAGATACTTGCGCATCTTTGGGAGCAATATGAGTTGGACAGCATCCGTGGCCAGTGGGACTACGTTGAGCCAGTGTTGTTTGGTTATGCTGCGGGCCAGGTGATTGAGAATTTTGTCAACTACAACTTGCCCCAGACTTCCAACATTGTAGCCCAGTTCCACGAGTGGATGACCGGTTCTGGCGTGCTGTATCTGAAAGAGCATTGCCCGCATATTGCCACGGTGTTTACCACCCATGCCACCTATCTCGGTCGCGCCATCTCTGGCAATGGATTGCCGCTTTATGAAAACCTGAAGTCGTATCTGCCTTCGGTGATGGCCATGCAGTTCAATGTGGTCTCGCAACAGTCGATGGAGCAAAAGGCGGCCAAAAATGCCGATGCTTTCACGACGGTGAGCGACATCACGGCTCAGGAGTGCGAGCAGTTCTTATATCGCAAGCCCGATGTGGTGACGATGAACGGTATCGATCATGTCCTTTGCAAGGATAAGGAAGCCTTTGGCGCCAAACGTAAGGAATCACGTGAGAAGGTTTTGAAGATTGTCGAGACCTTGTGCGGTGAGCATATCGACCGTGACTGCCTAATGGTCATCAACAGTGGCCGTTATGAGTTCAAGAACAAGGGCATCGACCTCTTTATTGAGTCCTTGCGCCGCTTGAATCAAGACAAGAACCTGCCGCGTACCGTGGTGGGTGTGATTGCCGTTCCGAGCAATATCGCCGGTCCTTCCAAGGATTTGCAGCACCGTTTGGATGGTACCAATGAAATCATTGGCCACACAGACTTCCCTGCTACGCACCATGTGTTTGACTATGAGAATGATGCCATTCTGAACTCTCTCCGCAATGCTGGCTTGCAGAACGATACCAACGACAAGGTGAAGGTGATGTTTGTGCCGGCTTATCTCAACGGTAATGATGGTATTTTCAACATGACCTATTCCGAGTTCCTTGCCGCTTTCGATTTCTCGGTGTTCCCATCGTATTACGAACCTTGGGGCTACACCCCGCTCGAAAGCGTGGCAATGGGCATCCCGACTTTGACGTCGGATGTTTCTGGCTTTGGCAAGTTTGAGCAACAAGAATGTAAAGGCAATGAAGCAGTGACTGTGATTTCACGTCAGGAGGAAGATGTAAATAAGGTGATTGACGGTATTGTTGCAGCATTGCGCCGTTTTGTGACAATGACAGACAAAGGTAGGGAGCAGTTGTCGAAAGCAGCACTTGCGGTGGCTGAGAAACTCCTTTGGAAAGACTTGATTGTCAGCTACCAAAAAGCTTGGGATGTGGCTCTTGAAAAATCGGGAGGCCGCCACTATATGCTGGAACCGGTGCCCTATGCCGAACTGCTGCATGAGGTGGTCTATCAGAAGAATGACACGCCGAGTTGGAAGAAAGTGCTGGTGAAGCCTATTTATTCCGAAGAAATGCGCAAGTTGGAGGAACTTTCGCGTAACATCTGGTGGTGCTGGAATGTGGATGCCATCGAATTGTTCGAGTCCATCGACCCGGTGGCTTGGAAGACCACGGAACAGAACCCTGTAGCCTTGATGGAAGGTCTCTCGGTAGAGCAAATCAAGAACTTGGAGAACAACGAGGACTTTGTGAATCGTCTGAATAAGGTCTACGAACAGTTCAAGGATTATATGGCCCAGCCAACAAAGCAGAAGGACCTCATCGCCTATTTCAGCATGGAATATGGCCTGATGAAGAGCCTCAAGATTTACTCGGGCGGCTTAGGCATCTTGGCTGGTGACTATATGAAGCAAGCTTCTGACTCGAACGCCAATATGGTGGGCATTGGTTTGCTTTACCGTTATGGCTATTTTGCACAGGAAATCTCGGTTTCTGGCGAGCAAAGGGCTGAATACATACCTCAGAAGTTCTCGCAGCTGCCTTTGATACCCGTACTTAATGAAACGGGAGAATGGGTCAAGGTGAGCATTGCCTTCCCTGGCCGTTCGGTATTTGCCAAGGCCTGGCGTGTCAATGTAGGTAGGGTGGGACTCTATCTTTTGGACACCGACATTGAAGAGAACTCGCCCGAAGACCGTGGCATCACGAGCCGACTCTATGGTGGCGACCCCGAGATGCGTATCAAACAGGAGATGTTCTTGGGCGTGGGTGGCATTCGCTTGCTCGAAGCCTTGGGCCTAAAGCCTACGATATATCACTGCAACGAGGGCCACGCTGCATTTAGCGGTTTGGAACGCCTGCGTGTCTACATCAACAAGCACAACCTCGACTTCGATGTGGCGCTTGAGCTGGTCAGGGCATCCACTTTGTTCACGACACATACACCTGTTCCTGCAGGTCACGATGCTTTTGAGGAACACCTTATCCGTACCTATATGCCGCACTACGCCAACCGCATGAATATCAGCTGGGAACGCTTCATGGGTTTGGGCCGTTTCAACCCCAATAACCCGAACGAGAAGTTCTCGATGAGTGTGTTGGCCACTAACCTCAGTCAAGAGGTGAACGGTGTCAGTAGGATTCATGGTCGCGTGTCGCGTGAGATGTTCCAGTCGCTGTGGCCAGGTTATTTTGCCGAGGAGAACCACATCGGCTATGTCACCAATGGCGTACATTTGCCCACGTGGAGCAACCGCCTCTGGCAACGCCTCTACAAGACGACTTTTGGCCCTGATTACATCGACCGACAGTCGGATGTGAAGATGTGGGAGAAAATCAATGAGGTTCCAGATGCCACTATTTGGGACATCCGCAAGCAGTTGAAACATGAGTTGATGACCTATCTCTCTGAGAAAATCAAGGAAGATATGCGCCAACGTCAGGAGAGTCCGAAGCTCATCCTCAAGACCATTAGCAATTTGAACGAGAATGCTATCATCATTGGTTTTGCCCGTCGTTTCGCTACTTACAAGCGTGCCCATCTTTTGTTTGGCAATTTGGAGCGTTTGTCGCAGTTGGTCAACGACCCGAAGCGCCCCGTCATTTTCTTGTTTGCTGGTAAGGCACACCCCAACGACAAGGCAGGGCAAGACCTTATTAAGATGATTATCGACATTTCGCGTCGTCCTGAGTTTATCGGTAAGATTTTGTTTATCAGTAACTATGATATGGAACTCGGTGCTCGTTTGACCTCTGGTGTTGATGTGTGGCTCAACACGCCGACGCGTCCTTTGGAGGCTTCGGGAACGAGTGGCGAAAAGGCCGTGATGAACGGCGTGCTCAACTTCTCCGTTTTGGACGGTTGGTGGGCTGAGGGCTATCGTCCCGATGCTGGCTGGGCCATCCAAGAGAAGCGCACCTACCAAGACCAACGTTATCAGGACGAAATGGATGCCGAGACAATTTACAACACGCTTGAAAACGAAATCGTCCCGCTCTACTATGCCCGCAATGTGCAGGAGGTGCCCACGGGTTGGGTTGCTGCCATGAAGAAGTGCCTCAACGAGATTTCGCCGCGCTTCACGATGAAACGCATGATGGACGACTACTTCGAAAAGTATTACAATAAGCTGATTGAGAGGACCAACTGGATGCGTGAAAACCGGTACCAAAAGGCCTTTGAAATCAATGCGTGGAAGACCCGTGTGCGCAACAATTGGGACAAGGTGGAGGTGAAATCTATCATCCTGCCCGACACCAACGTGCGTCCGCTGACTTTCGGTGAGCAGTTCGTTGCCGAAATCACGTTGCTCACGCCCGACCTCGAGCCTGGTGATCTGGCCATAGAGTTGCTCATTGGCAAGAAAGATGATGATAAGGATGTGAAAATCAAGGCGATTGAGAGGATGAAACTCGTCGACTCGGGCGATGGCTGGGTGAAGTATTATATCAAGGCACCGATTACCCGTGCCGGTGTGTACGACTTTACTTTCCGAGTATTCCCGACTAACTCGATGTTGCCGCATCGTCAGGACTTCCCGTTAGTAAAGTGGATTTGATAAAATAAAATGAAAGGTTGCAACATTGCAACCTTTTTTTGTATTTGGAATTTGATTACCTTTGCATTTGAAATCAAAACAAATTGAATTATGGACGTTTATCAAATTTGGCTTGTTGTCGCCATCGTATTGGTGATTCTTGAAATCATGACCGCTGGGTTCGGTGTCATTTGCTTCGCTATTGGTGCTGTTTTCTCGGCTTTGGTTGCTGGCTTGGGCGGCACTATTACTTGGCAAATTGTGGTGTTTGCCGTGGTGTCGCTGCTGACCTTTATCTTTCTCCGTCCTGTGGTGATACGTTTTTTGGACAAAAAATCCAAAGATGTGAAAACCAATGCCGATGCCATCGTCGGAAGGAAAGGCGTTGTGTCGGAACGTATTGATGCCGAACAACATACTGGTCGCGTGGCTGTCGATGGTGACGATTGGAAAGCGGTCTCGGAAGACGGATCGGTCATCGAGAAAGGCGTTACTGTAGAAATAGTGAAATTGGATAGTATTATATTAACCGTTAAACAATAACAAAATGAATTTCAGCATTATTATTCTCTATGTTTTGGTTGCACTCGTCGTGATTTACATCCTTCGGGGCATCAAGATTGTTTCCCAGTCGGAAACCATGATTGTCGAACGTCTCGGCAAGTATAACCGCACGCTTAATGCAGGCATCAATGTCATCCTGCCTATCGTTGAACAGGCAAAGGAAACTATCGTCCGTCGCCAAAATGGGGCGATGGCTCGCACTTCGCGCATTGATATGCGTGAGCAAGTGTATGATTTTGACAAACAAAGCGTTATCACCAAAGATAATGTGATGACCGAAATCAACGCCTTGCTGTATTTCCAGATTGTTGACCCGATGAAGGCCGTCTACGAAATCCAGAACCTTCCCGTGGCTATCGAGAAATTGACGCAGACCACGCTTCGTAATGTGGTGGGCGAAATGGAACTCGATGAAACGCTGACCTCGCGCGACACCATCAACTCGAAACTTCGCAATGTGCTTGACGATGCCACTAATAAATGGGGCGTTAAGGTAAACCGCGTTGAGTTGCAGGATATTACGCCTCCTGAAAGCATCCGTCGTACCATGGAACTTCAGATGCAAGCCGAGCGTAACCGTCGTGCTGAAATCTTGAAGGCCGAAGGTGAAAAACAGGCTCAGATTCTGAATTCAGAAGGTGAAAAGCAAGCCGAAATCAACGCTGCCGAGGCTGACAAGCAGGCCAACATCCTTAAGGCTGAAGGTGAAGCCAAGGCCAAAGTGCTGCAAGCCGAAGCCGAAGCCACTGCCATCCGCAACATCGCTGAAGCGGTAGCCGACCGTGGCGCTGATCCCGTCAATTATCTGCTGGCTGTCAAGTATATTGAAGCACTTAAGGAAGTGGCTGGCGGACAGGATAATAAGACGGTCTATCTGCCGTACGAGGCTACTAATATGCTGGGCTCATTGGGTGGCATCAAGGATATGTTTGCGAAGTGATCAAGCGGAAATGAAAGGTTGGCAATACATAATTTCAGCATTATTGCTCATTATGGTTTCTTGCCAAAAGTCTGTTCCGTATGACCCATTGGCGGACGACAGTCATGGCTTTGCCAACGACAGTGTGCTGGTATCAACCCATGGATTCTATGATTCTGTCTTTGTTGACGCTAATAGTTCTCTGACACAAAAAGACTTGGCGTTTCAGCGGGCCAAAATCTATTATTACAAGGCTGTTATCGAAGAGAATGACCCGAATCGACATGTGGAGGCTTTTTCGGACTATCTGAATGCCTTGTGGGTAATGGATGGGTTGACACAAAAGAGGAGGATTTTCTCTATTTCGTCTGTTAATCCTGAATACGAGCATTTTACAGCCTTGATATACGATAGGTTGGCATGGTTTTGCTATACCTACGATGCCTGGGATATGGCATTGGAGTGTTTGGAGAACTCCAATGTCTGCTTCGAGAAAGAGGATAACCTGTTGGGCGTTGCCGATAATTATGAATTGATGGGTGATGTGATGTTGGCTCAGGATAACCGTTCGGGGGCTTTGATGTATTATAAGAAGTCGGACGATTTTTTCGAGCAATTAGGAGCTAACGATAGTTATCGGCATTTCAGCAGTTTGTATCATCATGCTTTGTATTTGTATAATACAGGTGAGAGCCACGCTTCTTGCGATTTGCTACATCATGCTCTAGAGATTACTGATGACGATATGTTGAGGCGAAAAGTGCATTTTGCTTTAGGCTATTTATTCTACGAGAAACAGCAGTACGATTCGGCCCTTTATAATTACGAGCATAGTTATCCATTGCTTCCGCGTCAGACTATCAAGTCTTATAGCCGTATTATCAAGTCGGCCAATATTTTAGGGGATTCGTTAAAGGCGGCGCATTACGGAGAGCTATTGTCGGATTGTATTTTGGATCGACTGACTTTGAATAGTAACAAGACACGTGTGGATATTTTGTATGAGGATTATAAGGCTTACCGGAAGGAGTTGAAGCAAAAAGACATTTTCAATTTTGTGTTGCTTGTTGTTGGGTTGTTACTGATTATTCTCACAATAGATAGCGTTTTAATTGAATGGCGCCGTCGTAAACATCGGAAGGAAATTGAGGCCCACGAAAAGGCGAAGGCATTGCTTGAGGAAGAAATTTTGACTACGAAAACAGCTTCGCGCAACAAGGAAGAGAAAATCAAGTCGTTGGAGATTGAATTGAAAAAGACCATTTCCAATCCCGACTTCCAAAAGCTGCCTTTCGACAAGAAGTTGGAAACCCTATATGAGATGCCGATTTGCAAGCGTGTTTGCTTAGTCAAATCCGCCAATGTGAAAGCCGGTGTCGCTTATCCTGAGATGGTTTTGTCAGAAAGCCAGATGACCACGCTGGTCAATGCAGTGGATGCGGTGTTCCCAAAGTTCTCTCTTGAACTCATCAAAAAGTATCCTCGATTGAAACGCATCGATGTGATGTACTGTTGCATGTATATTTTGGGCGTTACTGAGGTGCAAGCCGCCGCTTTGACGGGGAAGACCTATCAGGCGGTTTGGACACGCTCCATGAAATTGCACGAGATTTTTGGGAACGACTCGAATTTGCAATTGATGATGCATGATTTGCTAAAACACTGGTAATTTGTAAGCTGAGCCGTTTTGTTATCTCTGAATCAAATATTGATTTGTATATTTGATTTTATTTTATTATTCATTTATACAATTGAGAATCAACTAAATAATATTATTTTATTTTGATAATATTTGATTGTATTCTTTGGACACGATTTGTGGCTTTTTTTTCCAATGAGATATTTTTGTGTTTTGTTTTTAAAACGCACGACTATGAAGTTTAAAATGAAAGATGTCCACATTGGCAATATGATCCATGAAGAGTTGCTTCGACAGGGTCGCACTGTCAATTGGTTTGCCAAAGAGATTTATTGTGAGAAGTCGAATATTTATAAAATGTTCAAACGAAAGAGTATCGACTTGGCACAGTTGATTAAGGTGTCCAATGCGTTGGACCATAATTTTTTGAAAGATTGTTATGAAGAAGTATAATGATTTATTGAATTGATTTTTTTGCCGCAGCTCAATTGAGAGTTGCGGCTTTTTTTGTCTTGCTATTCGAGAGAATTCCGTATTTTTGCGGCATAAATTATCGTTGTCGATATGGAAATCTTGGATTTGTACGACAAAGACTTGAAGTTTACGGGCCAAACCATCGAGCGTGGTCAACGTGTTCCTCCTGGCCTGATGATTCCTATCGTTGCGGTGTATGTTTACAACAATCAAGGGCAATATCTGATTCAAAAAGTGGCTCCTCGTAAGGGCAATTACTATTCCACCACGGCAGGCCATGTTAAAAGTGGTGAGCGTGACTTTGCTTTGGCCATGTTGCGTGAAATGAAAGAGGAGATTGGGCTTTCGGCAACGAAAAGTGAACTGAAGCTTGTGAAAATCAGGCGCTACGATTATAAGTTCACTTTGCTCTATATGTTGAAAAGCAATGTCCCGGCTGAAATGTTGCGCCTGCAAAAGGAAGAGGTCGACTCGGTGATGTGGATGAGCCATGAGGATATTGAGTTGCTTTGCAAAATGGGCCTTTTCAATCGGGTTCACTATCAGTTGCTGCTCGATTGTGAGGAAAGATTGCAAAACTGGCATTGATTGTTTCTCCGTTTCGTTATTTTGGTTATATTTGCGGCGAATTAATTTTTGTCGCAACAAATACCTTAATTATTATGATAGCAAGAGAATTACTTGATCCGAAAAGCATCGTAGTGTGCGGTGCGTCGTCCGACATTCACAAACCTGGTGGAAAAGCTTTGAAAAACCTCTTGGAGAGTCCTTTCAGAGGTCCAGTCTATGCTGTGAATCCAAAAGAGACTGAAGTCCAAGGTGTTAAATGTTATGCCAAGGTTGATGACCTGCCGCAAGTGGAATGTGCCATCATCTGCATCGCCGCAAAGTTCTGCGCGCAGACCGTTGATGTGTTGGCAAAAGAGAAAGGCTGCAAAGGCTTCATCATCATCAGCGCGGGATTCTCTGAGGAGAATGCCGAGGGTGCTGCCATCGAGAAGCATATCGTCGACACCATCAACAGCGTTGGCGGCAGCTTGATTGGTCCTAACTGCACGGGCTTCCTCAATGTGAATTATGCTGGTTGTTTCGATGCACCTATCCCGACGCTTGACCCTCAAGGTGTCGATTTCATCACAGGCTCGGGTGCAACCGCAGTGTTCATCAAAGAGTATGGCATAAGCAACGGCTTGAAGTTCAATAGCGTTTGGGCAGTGGGCAACAGCGCTCAGTTGGGCATCGAAGACGTGCTGGAACACTTGGACGAGACATTCGACCCCGTGAAGTCGTCGCGAGTCATCATGCTTTATATGGAAAAAATCGGAGACCCGAAGCGTTTGCTCAAACATAGCCGCAACCTTATCAACAAAGGTTGCCACATTGCCGCCATCAAGAGCGGTGGTAGCGCTGCAGGCTCGCGTGCTGCCTCCTCACATACGGGTGCCTTGGCTACCAATGATGCAGCTGTGGATGCCCTGTTCCGCAAGGCGGGCATCGTGCGTTGCCAGAACCGTCAGGAGTTGACGACTGTTTGTGGCGTGTTCATGCACCCCGAAATCAAAGGTAATCGATGCGCCGTGGTGACCCACGCAGGCGGTCCTGCCGTGATGCTCACCGACGTGCTTTCCAACGGCGGCATGGAGGTGCCTTCGCTCAAGGAGCATCCCGCCAGCAAAGCCCTATTAGAGAAACTCTTCCCTGGCTCATCGGTGGGCAACCCCATCGACTTCCTCGCCACTGGAACCGCAGAACAGCTGGGTTATATCCTCGATACGGTGGAGAACGACTACACCGACATCGACTTCTCGGTCGTCATTTTCGGCTCGCCTGGACTCTTCTCGAACAAGGAGGTCTATGACCTGCTCGACCAGAAGATGCGCACCTGCAAGAAGCCTATCTTCCCTGTGTTGCCTTCCATCATTAACGTGAAGGACGAGATTGAAGATTTCATCGCCAAGGGACATATCAACTTCCCCGAGGAATGCGTGTTGGGTAACGCTATCTGCAAAGTTTACAATACACCTAAACCCAAGATGGGGAAAATCGAGGTGTTACCTATCAACAAGCTCATTGTGCCTCCCACTGACGAGCCTGACAAGGCCGAAGTGGACGAGGTGGCCAAGTCCATCCGCGAAGAAGGTATGCTCACTCCGATTTCTGTTTGCCCTATGGCAGATGGCTATCGTGTTTTGAGCGGTGCTAAACGTGTGCGTGCCGCCAGCTTGGTTGGCATGACCGAGATTGAGGCCTATGTTCAGGACGACATTGTGCCGGCTGACCAACCCGAAATTGATGTTGCACGTATTCGCAGAACTATTGACCGCTGCAAGGATGGTTACCTTGAAATGGCTGACTACAACGAGCTGCTTGATGCCGCTGGTATCAGCCGCAAGAAGAGCGTGGAAGTGAGCAAAAAAGAGGATGCCTTGGCCTTCGCTAAAGAGGTGGGCTGCTCGAAGGATGTGCCGTTGGTGATGAAAGTCGTCGGCCCGCTCCACAAGAGCGATGTGGGCGGTGTCACCCTCGGCGTGAAAGACCTTGAAACGGTAAGCAAGGAGTTCGACCGCCTCATGGCCATCAAGGACACATACGCCGTGGAGATGTATCCTATGCTCGACGGAACGGAGGTTTATGTCGGTGCCATGCGCGACCCGAAGTTCGGCCATCAGGTCTTCTTCGGCTTGGGCGGCATCTTCATTGAGGTGCTGAAGGACGTGGAGAGTGTGCTGGTGCCTGTCAGTAAGGACGAGGTGCTCGAAAAACTCAAACACCTTAAGGGTTATAAAATTCTGGAAGGCGTGCGTGGTCAGGCAGGTGTCAATCTCGACCTCTACGCTGAACAGGTGGTCCGCGTGAGCGCTTTGGTGCAAGCCGCGCCTGAAATCGCCGAGATGGATTTGAACCCGCTGCTCGGCAACCCACGTTATGTGACCGCTGTTGACGCACGAATTAGAATTGAAAAGTAAATGACTCGAGACGCGAGACAATAGGACGCGAGACATTGGGTCAGTCTCGTGTCCCGCGTCCCGTAGTTCCGCGTCAAATTGAAAAACTATGATTACCGAAAAAGCCACCTATTATTTGGTCTATGCCGCATTGGTTGTTATAACCTTTGTGCTTGACAATCTTTTGCTAAAGAAGACTGACAAGACCAGCCGCACCATAGGCTACATCCTCAGTGTCATCGTCGATTTGGCCATCTTTGGCTACGGCATTTATCTCTATCTTGCCAAGGGCGAAGACCAAACGGGCTTTGTGCTCGGCGGCATTCTCTGTGGCATTTGCCTGCTTTGCCTGCTGGGACGTTATTGGCAGAACAAGGAAGCCGACAAGAAGAATAAGCTATGAAAAAATCTGATGTCATTACCTTAATTATCGTTGCCGCCGTAGTGTGTGGCTTTGCCTTCATCCCGGGCGCATGGGATTGGTTCAACACGACCACAAAGAACCACGGCCTGCTGATGAGTTTCTTTAAGTTCGCCATCCTTGGCACATTTGGTGAGATGTTGGCTTTGCGTATCCGCGAGGGCGTGTATATGAAACAGGGTTTCGGCTTGCTGCCAAAACTTCTGATTTGGGGCGTGTTGGGTGTGGTGATTGCTTCGGCCATGACCATCTTCAAGACGGGCACGGTGAAACTGCTCGATGGTGGATTCCATCTCAATGGAAAGGCTGCCGAATGGTTTGCCGGTGACCTTAGCTGGGGTAAGGCCTTCGTCGCGCTCTGCGTCAGTGTGCTGATGAATACTTTGTTTGCACCGGTCTTCATGACCTTCCACAAAATCACTGACATCCATATCGCTGAGACGGGAGGCACACTGAAAGGCTTTTTCAGTAGTCCGCTGAAAATAGGGGAGGCACTTTCGAAGAAAATCAATTGGGACATACAGTATGGCTTCGTTTTTGCCAAGACTATTCCGCTGTTTTGGTATCCTGCTCATACCATCACTTTCTTGTTGCCTCCAACGCTTCAGGTGCTGTTTGCGGCCTTCCTCGGTGTGGCATTGGGCGTTATTCTGAGCATTAAGAAATAACAGTGATGCCTCGCTTGCGGATTTGGATATGGGTATTGGGCATGGTTGCCCTTTGCAATAAGGCCATTGCGCAAGAAGAAAAGGTGATGTTTTCCCATCAGGGGGGATTTTATTCCGAGTCTTTTTATTTGTCGTTGGGTTGCAGCGATTTTAACCATCACATTCGGTACACCACCAATGGCAATGCACCAACTGCAGCCTCGTCGGTGTATGAACAACAGCTATGGCTTTCCCAACAACTGTATTCCCATTCCGATATCTATAAGGTGCAGATTTCGCCAGAGTCCTTGCAGTATGTACCTGATTCCGTGAGTCATGCCATCGTGATTCGCGCCGCCGTCTTTGACGAGAATGGGCAGCGGATGGGGCCTGTCACCACCCATACCTATTTTATAAATGCTCTTGGTATCGATGCTCAAGGGCTGCCAGCACTGTCGATTTGTGCTGATTCTCTCGACCTGTTTGATTATCAGAATGGTATTATGGTGCCTGGTGTCTATTTTGACGCTAACGATCCTTTTAATTCGGGAAATTATTACCAGCATGGCAAGGAATGGGAGCGTTGTGTCAATGTGGAGTTTTACAAGCCCGGCGCTAATGGCAGCATTAATCAGCAATGTGGATTGCGCACGCATGGCAACAGGGCACGTTGTTATCCACAGAAGGGTTTGAAAATCTATGCTCGTGAGGAATACGGGAAAAAGCGTTTCAAGTACAGGTTTTTCGAAACCACGTCAAATGATAGCTTCAAACATTTGGTAATCAAGCCTTTCACTACCTTGTGGCCGTTTTCTGGTGTGCAAGACTATGTCTCCAACCGTTTGGCGATGGACCTCGCTTTAGATGCGCCCAACTCTTGCCCTGTGCGTCTTTTTCTCAACGGTGAGTATTGGGGAATCTATTTCCTGCAAGAGAAAATGGACGAACGTTATCTTGAGGACCATTATGACGTTGATATTGAGCAATGTAATATCATCGACAATTGGCACAGGGATGCGGAATATGGCGACAGCACCTATTTTGTACACATGATGGAATGGCTCGAAAATGCCGACCTCTCAGTTGATGAAAATTATGCCTATCTGAGCGGACTTGTTGACGTGGACAATTTCATCGACTACTGCGTTTTTGAGACTTTTATCGGCAATACCGATTGGCCCGCCAACAACATGCGGTTATGGCAGGAGGGAGACGGCAAGTGGCGTTGGCTGTTTTATGACGGTGATGCCGCTTTGATTGACGACACTTTCGCGGTCTTCGACAATGCCTCGTATATGGGCATCGAAGGGTGGCCGTCATCCACCAAAGCCTCGTTGATGTTCAGGAGGTTGTTTGAAAACAACGACTTCAAGCGTAAGTTTGCCGAACGTGTCGAGACCTTTTGCGCTTCCGAGTTCAGGTATGAGAATACGGTGACCTATTTGGACGAGGTCAAGAATCAAATCGCTGGTGAAATCCCATTCCACATTTCCCGATTCGGTTATCCCGAGTCTGTGGATTATTGGAATTGGAGCATTAGTTTGGTGGACGATTTTTTGCGCCACCGCATAGACTCTTATATGCAGCAGTATGAGAATTATCTTCCTGCAAAACATTCTGAATTCCAGTCGAACACGGATGATTTTGTCGTCTATTCCAACCCTGCGGATGATGAAATTCACATCAAGATGCTTGACGGACGTTCCCGTGTGACAACCTTTTTGCTTTGTGACGTGTCGGGGCGAGTCATCCAAGGCGGAACATGCTATTTGTCCGCATGTCAGGAAATCGTGTTGGATTCGGGGCTGTCATCAGGGGTGTATATCGTGAAAATCGGGTCGTATGTGCATCGTTTTTTGAAATTGTAGTAAATAAGTTCTGGTTTTGTCATCTGATTTATAACAATTTACAAAAATTTTCCTCTTTTTTTCAAAATTATTTGGTTTTTCTCTTGACAGTAATGAAAATTGTTGTACTTTTGCAGTGTTCTATTTGACTAATACACTAACACAAAAATACAACGACATGATTGAAATCAAGAATTTAGACTTTGGCTACAAGAATCAGCCAGTCTTTAGAAACATCAGCCTCGGCTTCGAGAAGGGTAACATCTACGGGCTGTTAGGCGAAAACGGAGTGGGGAAGACCTCCCTGCTGAAACTCATCAGCGGTTTGCAGAAGCCGACCGCAGGCACCTGCGAGGTGGACGGCATCGCTCCCTTCAACCGCTTGCCCGAAACCCTCCAAAAGATTTACTTCATCTCGGAAGACTTTGCCATACCAGAGGGTACACCTATTAATAATATAAAGGAGTTGGGTGTTTTCTATCCCAATTATGACGAGAATCTTTTCCATGAACTCTGCAAGGAAATGGAGGTTGATCCGACACGCAAATTTGCCGAGTTGTCATTTGGCCAGCAGAAGAAATGCCTCATCGCCACTGCTTTGGCACTGAACACAGATTATCTGCTTCTCGACGAGCCTACCAACGGCCTTGATATCCCCTCAAAGACCCTCTTCCGTCAAGTCATTGCCAAGCACGCCACGGAAAACCGCACCATTATCATCTCCACACACCAGGTGAAGGATGTGGAAAACCTCATCGACCCCATCATCATCCTCGACCACGATGAGGTGCTGCTGAAGGCCTCGTTCCGCGAAATCACCGACAAGCTCTACTTCGACTATGGCATGGAGAAAGACGACACAGCGCTCTACAGCGAGTTGATCCCCGGTGGCTATGTCAACGTGACCCGCAACCCCGAAGGCATCGACAGCAAAATCAGCATCGAGGTGCTGTTCAACACCGTGATGAAAAACAAGGAAACCATTAAGCAAATCTTTGGATAGCATCGCTTGCAATGATGACACGCTTTGCGTCATTGCGAGGCATCATTCCGTGAAAACGGAAGAAGCAATTCAAAGCAGAAACTATTATAGGAGATTATTGTTATGAATAATACATTCAATTTCAACCGTTTCAATAAGGTGGTGGCCTACGATTGGAAGCGTTATCTCTGCAACTTTGGCATCACGCTGCTGGTGTGGATTAGTTTGCCCATCATGTTTTGGGTGACAACTTTGATATTCGATTTTGAATTGCCCGTTGAGGCTCGCGAGAGCATCATCTTTGCCCTTGTCGCTATTACCCTCATGTTGGCACCCTCGCGTATCTATGGCAAGGTCAATTTGTCGCGTGAAGGTGTGGGCTTCGCCATGATGCCCGCCACCAGTTTGGAGAAGTTCTTCAGCATGATCCTCTATTGCTCACTTGTCACCCCCGCTGCGACTCTGGTGGGCAGCTGGCTGGTGGACTGCCTCTTAACCCTATTGCCTTTCGGCGATTTCAAGGAGTTCGCCATGTATGAAGATCTCTTGAAGAATATCAGCTTCGGCGACTTTATGATGTTTGTTGCCGCGATGGCCACTGCCGCATGGGCCGAGTCGTCCATCTTCATGTTCGGTAACATGGTTTTCAAACGCCGCAAGGCTGGCAAGACTTTCGCTTGGGGATTGCTGATTGTCTTTTCGCTAACCATGCTCATGCAGTTGTTCCATTTGTTGGATGCTTTCGGCACGTGGGTTGTTGACACTAGCGCCCAACTGGAAATGCGTTTCCTCCCTTGGCTCTACAGCGCCTTCCAACTGGTTATCGCCATCGTGTTCTATGTGCTAACTTATCGTAAAATCAAGACTCAAAAATACTAACCATGAATAACACTTTTAGTTTCAATCGTTTCAAGAACCTCTTGCTGAAAGACGGCAAGATGTATATCCGCAACTTTGGCACCTCGCTCATCGTTTGGTGCTGCCTGAACGCCATTTTCTGGATTTTCAATCTGCTTTTCGGTTCCGAAACCATGCCGCCAGTCCGTTTTGGAATGCTATGCGTTTGGACAGCATTGGCCATGATGATGGTACCTTCCAAGGTTTATGGTAATGCCAACCTTTCGCGTGAGGGCGTAGGTTTCGCCATGATGCCTGCCTCCTCTTTGGAGAAGTTCGTCAGCATGTTTCTCTATTGTGCCATAGTGACTCCCGTCATCGTCTTCTTTGGTGGTTACCTGGTTGACGCTTTCTTGTCGATTTTCCCCTTTGGCGGCTTTGACAAACCTATACGTCTCTATTCGATGAACGAAATTGTCCAGATGTTTAACGACACGGAAGGTGCAGTTCGTGCAGCAGAAATGGATCTTCCTATTGAACAGGTGTTCCCTATCGGCGTGATGCGTGCTTCATTATATTCAGGCATCATCCAGTGGGCGGCCATTTTCATGTTAGGCAACATGCTCTTCAAGAAGCATAAGGCAGGCAAGACCTTCGCTTGCTATCTCGGCATCGGCTATGTGCTTTCTACGCTCATGGGTTTGGCCATGGTCGGCAATTCCAGACGAATCGAGCTGTGGTTGGAAGGATTTAATGATTATTCCGCGGAGGAAATGGTCCACCTTTGGCACAATGCGACCATCTGGGGCATGATTATCGGTATCGTCATCACGGGCGTGCTACTGTACTTCACTTATCGTAAAATCAAAACCCAAAAATACTAAACCATGGAATTTAATGCACACAAACCCATATACTTGCAGATTTGCTCGCAGCTCTATGAGCAAATCCTGCGTGGCGATCTGAAGGCCGACGACCGCATCCCTTCGGTGCGTGACTACGGCATCCAACTCGGCGTGAACCCCAATACCATCATGCGTTCTTACGAGACCATGACGGCAGCGGGCATCATCTACAACAAACGCGGCATCGGCTATTTCATCTCCGCTGAGGCCAAGGACATCGTCCTCAAGCAAATGCGAGAGGAGTTTCTCGAAAAGGAACTGCCTGAAGTGATTAAGAAAATGAAATTGCTCGGCATTGGATTGGATGAGATAAAACTGTAGGAGATTCCCTGCGGGAATGGAGTATACAGTAGTTGTTTCCTGCGGCGGCTTATAGAATTTACGAGTCGTTAACGTTACAAGCCGCCGCTTGATACCTAACACAATACTCCATTCCCGCGAAGCGGGAACCTAAAAATCACACTTGACTGTAACTTTTTCACTTATTCTTCGTCTTACTACAAATCAATTAAAACAAACAAACAATGAAAAGAAACATCATAATCATCGCAGCGGCCATCATCAGCATGGCGCTTAATGCCTGCACCTTCAATTTGGACGGGGAAACGCTCGGCGGCAAAACCATCGAAGGCGACGGCAACGTCGTTACCCGCACTTACGACGTGACCGCGTTCAACGAAATCTCTACTTCGCTGCCAGCAACGGTCAACTTCACGATTGCCGACAGTTACTCCTGCACCGTCAGTGTGGACGATAACCTTTTTGACTATCTCGACATCAAGGTGAAGGATAACGAACTGCTTTTGGGCAAACAAAAGGAAGATAAAAACACCCACCTGAAAGCCACGAAATTTGTTATCGAAGTAACGACACCAAGTTTGGAGATCATCAACCTTGCTGGCAGTGGCACTTTTAACGCCAACAGTCCGTTGGAAGCGGAGAAATTTGAAGCCAACATTGCCGGTTCGGGCGACATTGTTCTCCATAAAACGGTCACTACTCAGAAAGTCGAGTTGAATGTGGCTGGTTCAGGCGATTTGTCTTGCGATGAACTGGTTGCTGATAAGTTAGATTGTTACATTGCTGGTTCGGGCGACTTGAAAGTCGTTAGTGGGAAGGTTCGGGAAGCCGAGGCTGGCGTGGCCGGGTCGGGCGACATCGTCCTGACCTGTGACATTGAGAACCTTGAAGCCAACATTGCTGGTTCGGGCGACATCAAGGCTCGGGTCAGCGGCAAACTCACGTATGGCATCTTTGGATCGGGCGATATTAGTTACTATGGCAACCCTGTCGTGGAAGGCGACAAAGCGGGTCGCGCCAAAGTAGAGCGTCTTGGCGACTGACAACAACGAAAGTAAATCACTTTTTCATATCCTTGTAAACGCAGAGCGGCTGACCTTCAGGCCAGCCGCTCTGTTATTCTATCTTGTCATCTCCCAACTCCTAACTCCTAACTCTTAACTCTTAACTCCTAACTCCCAACTCCTAACTGTCAACTATCAATCGTATTCTCCCCACTTCATGCAAGCGCCCTTCAACTGCTTCTTCAGCGGGAACAGCAGCGTGAACTTCACTGAGGCATCCGTGTTGAAGCGTTTTTGCAACAGGTAAGGGTCGATGTAGGAGGCTCCGATGACGATTTCGGAATCACCATGGTTTTCTTCCTTTGAGAACGAATTGACGACGGCAGCATGGGCCGAGGCATCAAGTTTCAGATAAATGTAGTAGTTGGCAATGTTGACTTTGAATCTTACGCCTGCACCTACCACAAGGCCAACATTCCAAGGACGCATGTTTTGCGCACTCATCGACACTGTATCGAGGGTGGCCGTTTTGTCATTGACATGTTGGTTCTCAGTGCCGTAATCTATGATTTCCATCTTTTGCCACTTCATGTTTCCCGACAGCGGAAGTGTGAAGCGTGGGGCGACATAGACGTATGGCCTGATGTTGCCTTGACCCATATAATAGGTCAACGGAACTTGCACGTCCACTTCCATGTAGTCTACGTCATATTGACGATAGAAATCCTTGTTTTCGTTGAGGGCAACTGGGAAATTGAGCACATAGTAGTCCATGTGGGTGTTGCGCATGGCAAACAATCCTTCCACACCGATTGACGAATAGTTGTTGAACATGCGCTCAACGGCTATTCCGCCGATGGGACTAAAATTGAATGGATGGTGGTATTTTGTCCCTGTTCCAGCAAAATGCACCCAATAGGTGGAGGTGAGACCTCCCGTGAGTCCAATGTTGTATCGGGCCTCTGAAAGCGTCTTAGAGCGTGATTGCAAAGGTTTCCTAAACTGAGCCGTGGCGGTGTTGCCAATCAGTAACAAGGACAGAAACAATATTATGCTTAGCTTTTTCATGCTGCAATGGTCTTTTTATTGTGGTAATTCGCCTGAATGTGCGTCGGAAAGGTTGCGGAGCACCATGAGGTCGCCCGGAGTGGGCAAGAAGCCCAAACGGATGATTTGGCTGATGCTGGAGGTTTCGTTATAGTATTTCATGGTTTGGATGCCCCATCTAAGGTCCTTGATGACAGGTCTCACGATGGTGTCGGAGGTGTGGTTGACGGTGTCGGTCACCACTTGGATTTCCTTGTCCATCTTGCCCGTGAAGATGACGGCATTCAAAGGCTCTGATTTTGATTTGACATCTCTAACCTCATAGTAGTATACAGTGAAATAGGGATCCTCACCCATGATATACACGGTTTTGAAATCTCTTGATTCGAGTTTGTCGTCTTTAAAGTAGATGGGCGAGATGGTGTCGTTGACGAACGCGTCTATGTTGCTGCGTGTCATAACAGAATCGGTCATTTGGGTGCTCGACTGCTCCATGAAATAGTCGTATTGGCCTGCCTGACCTTTGGGGCTTTTAAATCTCATCTTGGCTATTCCCTTATGTTGGTCGAAGAACTCAAAATATTGCGGATTGGGAATGGCATTGTTGGCAGGCTGCATCCATGCGCTCGAAGGCACTGTGTCAACAATGGAGACCCAAACGTTATCCGCAACGAAGACGCCTTCAATTTTTGGCGGCTCGTCACCATAGTGCAAGTACTCGTTGCCCAAGGCGAACAAGAGACGCTGTGGCATGAATTCGTTGATGTTGGGAATCTGTTGGTATGCGTAATAAACGGTAGGATTGTTCTTAGGGTCGTTTTTCAGGCAGGAGCCCAAAAGCATTGTGCTACATAAGAATAGGATGGTCCTGAATAAGTGCTTCTTCATTTGTCGTCGATTTTTGAAGAGGTGCTAGATATGAAAACAATAATCGGCAAATGTAAGGATTTTACTTTATTGTTTGACTTTACAAATGCACTTTTTTTTGTATTTGTTTCCTTATATATTGATATTCAGTTTATTGTTGGTTTTAGAATAAGAGGCGAATTAGTGTATGACAACGACTTTTTTCGTCAAAACACCACTTTTTCCTGAGGCAACGAAGAAATAGATGCCGTCTTCAACAGCTTTCATTTTGTAGTGGTAGGTGTTAGAGTCGGAGCCATTATTGATTTGGAAGTGGTCAATCATGGCGCCTTTCATGTCATACACTTTGACATCGGTTTTCCCTTCAAAATGCTCAAAGAGGAGGTCCATTTCGCCGTTGTTTGGATTAGGGGCGACGTCGAATTGGGCGTTGGCATGGTTTTCATCGAGGTCGTAGAAAGAGCAAAGCAACCAATAGCGGCGTTCAACACCTTGCGGATGACATTCATTGAATACAGTGGCTCGTATCCATACTGTGTCCTGTGTGATGTTCAGCACATAGAGGTTGCAGACTTTTCCGACGGGATAGGTGGTCGTGTCGGGCCTAAGAACCCATTCTGCGCTGGGTGTTTCCAAGGCCCAATGGACGGAGTCCCAATGACAGGCAGGATTGTTGTCCCATAAGGTGAATTGGTAGGCTTTGATTTGGAATTCGGTCGCCGTGACCACCCAATGCGGGGCGAGGTTATTAGTGTCGGCAGGGAAAATGGGGGAGGGGTCGGGGGTGTATTCCAAATCTAAATTGAGGCGGATGACGCTGTCGCAGCCCAACATGGTGGGGAAGACCTTGGTGTACACGCCGGATTCGGTGTATTCTTCGTCATACCAGGAGTAGGAGTCGCAACTGGAGATGGTGGTAGTGGCACCCTCAATGGTTTCGCCAACGGTCAGACGGCACACTACAATGCTGTCGCAGCCTTCATTGGTGGTGTAAACTTGGGTGTAGTCGCCTGATAGGTCATAGTCTTGTCCGTCCCAATGGAAAACGCCACAGCTGATGGTATCGAACGACAAATGTTTCTCGTTGCCAATGGTGAGGTGCATGATGACGATGCTGTCGCAGCCTCCATGCGATATGTATTGCTTTTCGTAGGTGCCCGATTGGGTGTAGGTGTCGCCATCCCAAAAGAAACTTCCGCTACATTCGAGATGATCGATCTCCTGAGTGATGCGTTCGTCCACAGTGAGGTGCAGGTAGATGACGCTGTCGCAGCCATACACCGATGGGAGGCTCAGCTCTCTGTCGTATTCTCCAGGGTTGGGATATTCGAAGGCAAAACCATAGCCGCTGTATATACCCGGCTCACCCTGCCAACAGCGGCTGTCGTCGATGGGGATGTGGTAGCTTGGACGTGCCGTGAGGTAAACCAACAAACTGTCTTTACATTCGGGATGCTCGGGGTTGTCGACTATCCGTGACAAAAGGGTGTCGTTGTTGATCAACACATTGTTGAAACCATAGTCTGAATACAAGTCTCCCATGCAAACCTCATCGTTTTCGGTAATGTATTGCTGCGTCAAATCGATGGTGAAATTGGAGATAAGTGTCCCTGTCGTTGAGCAACTGTTTTCATCTGTGTTCACGGTCAAAGTGACGGGATAAACTATCTTGTCGTGATAGACGTGTGTGGCGGGGTTGTCGTTGCTGAGGAAGCCATCGCCAAAGTCCCATTGGAGGGAGTATGCGGAGGCGTTGACATCGGCCAAGAAAGTCATGTTTTCTTCTGTGCAGTATGCGAAGCTTTCATCGGGTTTGACACTGATATCGTTGATGGTGACGCTGGTGCTGAGGTCGATGGCGTTGGAGCCTACCATGTAAGCGTAGCCTCGGGCATAGCCAAATCCGTAAACGTGGGCGTTGATGCCGTTTGCACAGGTCAAGTGATGCACGCCGTGGCTGACTTCTTTTCGAAGGAAAGAGTATTCAGAGGAACCGTTCACCGCCTCAAACTGAGTGTGAGGCAACAGCTCGTTGTCAAGATAGACCTGCTCGATGTCTTCTGAGCCGACGATGATGTTCACGTAGTGCTTGCTGATGTCGGTGTCATGCTCGCTTTCGTAATTGAACGTCGAGAAAGTGATTTCATTGATGCGCTGCTCGATAGGGGCAATCCACACCATGCTTGGCGCTCCGATGCCATCTTGAAACCAGCCGTCGTTGTCTTTTGAGTGGTTGTAGAGGTAGACGGCACAACTGTGAGAGGATTCAATGTAGCAGGATTTATCGGATTGCCGCAGCTCAAATGATGTGGATTCGCCTGTGTTGAGTGTTGCCAAGACTGCGCCGTTTCTGAGTATCACATTGTTGTCGTATGCCGATGTGATTTTTACGATGTCGTTGAATTGTCGATCGAGTGAGGCGGTGACGACAAATTTCTTTCCCCACGACGAAAGGGGCATGGCTTGCTCGAAAACGCAGTCTGAATCGTTACCTCCATTGGGCACCATGGTAAGGTTGTTGCCGTTGAACACAGCGATTTTCTTGCAGTCGCGGGCGGTGACGCGGGTGCCGGTGAGGTCGCGGCTTTGGCTGCCATAGTTGTTGTTACGCGATCGCACTTGGTAGGCTTGTCCCTGTTGTAGGGTGATGCTATATTCGGTGTTGGCGTTATGGCCGTCCAAGGTGTTTACAGAAGGCGTGATGTCTATCGTGGTTTCGCCTTGTTCGGTGGCAACGATGAGAAAGGCTGAGGTGTGGAAATCAGCATACGGGGAGCTGCCGGTCGATTGGTCGTAGGTTTGAATGAGATAGTCGTTACTCAGTGCGTCGGCGGGCAGGACGTATGAGGCGTCAAACGACATTTCGGCGATGTTGGCGCAATAAACAGAAACCGTGTCATCGGCGGTGATGACAAGCCCTTTGTTTAACGCTTGCCCGTGTTCTTCCAATTCCATATAGGCTTCTTCCCATGGGATGTCGTCAAACAGATAGGTGTTGTTGGCTTCCACGGCAAAGGTTTGTGAATAGCCGGTGTTAGGATTCTTGATGGTACAACTGCAATCGCGCTTTGCACTGACAATCAATTGTATACGAAGCCAAGTGAATTGAGGTATTTCCGAAAAAGCATCATATCGTGTCTTGAAGCCGTTTCCCATAAATGAGACCCAAAACTCCTTGCCTTGTGTGGAAGTGGTTTGTGCAAGTGTGGGAAAGGAAAGGGCTAAACACATACTAACAAGAAGTATGGTTTTGAAGAGCTTCATAAGTTTAATAAGTTGTTAATTAGTATATTATCGTTGTATAATCACTTTCTTTGCTATTGTTCCTTCCTTGCTGGTGGCGACGATGAAATAGATGCCTTCCGCTCTGCTCTTCATCTGATATTGGTAAGTGCTTGGGCCAACGCCGTTGTAGGTCTCAAATTGGTCAATCAAGGCACCATGCATGTCATATACCTTAATGTTGACTTTGCCGGTGAGATGCTCGAAATTGAGTGTCATCTGACCTTTGTTAGGATTGGGGACGACTTGGAAGTCAGCTTTGGCATCTTGTTCGTCGAGGCCATAGAACGAACACACGAGCCAATACCTTTGAATCACGCCCTCTTCGGGTGCACAGCGGTTGAAGGCATGGGCCGTCAGCCAAACCGTGTCATCCACATGGTTGAGCACATACAGCTTGCAGCACTTGCCTTGGTCGCCAAAGGGCTCAATGATCCAGTTGGGAGCGCCTTCGCTTGTCCAGGTGACCGTATCCCAATGGCAATTGGGGTTGATGTCCCAAAGGTTGAAGTCGTAGGCGTTGATTTGGAACTCAGTGGCTGTCACTACCCAGTGTGGCGTTGTGTTGTCGTTGTCCATGGGATAGATGGGCGTAGGATGGGGCGTGTAGTCAAATTGCACGCTCATCGTGACTAAACTGTCGCAGTCCGCCTGGTTTTTGTAGGTCCTATGGTAGATGCCTGATATGTTGTAGACTGGGTCGTCGTGGTCGGTGTAGACGATTTCGTGCCCTTGTGGATCCCAGAAGTATTCGTCGCAGTTCTCGTCGTCGGGTACGGTGAATGCGCTCTCGTCATGGTCGTTGATGGTGAGGTAGAGCGTGGCTTCACTCTCACAACCAAATGTGTTGATGTAATGTTGCGTGTAGACTGTGCTTTCGGTGAAAGTCATGTCTACATTGTAAGTATCGTCTTTCCAGCGGTAGTCATCGCAGCTCGACACCACGATGTCGTCATCGTGGATGGGACGCAGTTCAAGGTTAAGGATGAGGGTGCTATCGCAGGTGTTGGTGAAGTGCAGGGTGTCGTAATAGACTCCCGATTCATAATAGGTGATGCCGTTTGAGCCCCATGTGAATTCGCTGCCGCAGAGCGAGACGTTGTAGTTTTTGGAGTTGTATTCTGCTTCTTCGATATGGATGATGATGGTGCTGTCGCACTGTTTGACTGTGGGATAGCTGAAGATGTAAGGCTCGATTCTGGGTTGCAGGTATTGTCCAGCGTACAGATAGCCATCTCCCCCCTCGCATGTCGACTCCCACATCTCGAATTCGTAGACGGGGTCTTGCAATAGGGTGAGTCGGATGGTACTGTCGCAGCCATGGGAGGATTGTAGGGTATGGTAGTAAGTGCCCGCGGCATCGAGGGTTTGGTCGAAGAAATGATATTGGTCGTTTTGGCAGAAGTGATCGGTGGTGGAAGTCTCGTAGGTCTGCCAGTTGTCTAAATGAAGGTGCACGATGCTGTCGCAGCCAAATTGGGTATGCAGGGTGTGGTCATACACGCCAGGTGTATGCACGTCTTGGCCGAAGAAGGAATAGGTGTCGTTTTCACAGATGGTTTGGTAGATGTCTTTCTCCACATTGGGGTGAACATGGAGCGTGACGCTGACATTGATGTCGGAGAAACCATCGTTCACATGGCAGGTGTAAGTGGTGTTACCGAGACCAGGTGTGGCAACGGGATGCTGCGAATGGGCGTTATTGAGTGTGTTGGCGGGCGACCATTCGAAAGTGTAGTTGTCAATGGCTCCTCCGGATGGAATGGCGTGGATGGTGGTTGACTCGCCATCACAAAGGTCAGTTTGGTCGGCAGAGGCCATGGCCATCAACCCCGAGCCATCCAAGCTGACAATGACCTGTGCCGTGCTGGTGCAGCCGCCTTGAGGGTTGGTAATGGTGACGGTGAAAGTCTGCGATTCTTGAAGTGCTAAGGTTTGTGTGGTCTGGGCATTGGGGTTGACCACCAAATTGGCGGGCTCCCAGTGGAAGTCGAAGGTGCCTTGTGTGCCGGCATTGGCAGAAAGAGTCGTGGAGGCACCATAGATGACTGTGGAGGGTTGGGCTGTGGCACTGGCTACTGGCATGGCAAACACCTCCACCGTTTGGGTGAAGCTGTCGGAGCAACCACCAGAGGTTTGCACATTGAGTGTCACAGGATAGTTGCCCGCCTGTGTATAGGTGTGGCTGACGGTTTGCCCTGTTCCAGTTTGTCCGTCACCAAAGCTCCATTGATAATTGTTGATGTGATCGCCTTCAGCGGTGCTGGTGAATTGTGTGGGGTCGCCTTGGCAAACGCTAGTGGCAGTGAAGTTGGACGTGGGCAAAGGATTGACGGTTACGGTTTGGGTGATGACGTCGGAACACCCTCCCGCAGTTTCCACAGTGAGGTTCACCTGATAAGTGCCGGCTTGGGCGTAGGTGTGGTTTGTGGTTTGCCCTGTGCCCGTCTGATGGTCGCCAAAGTTCCACTGATAGCTTTCGATAGCTTGTCCTCCGGCAGTGCTGGTGAATTGTGTGGCTTCGCCTTGGCAAACCGTGGTGGCATCGAAACTGGCGGTGGGGGCAGGGTTCACTGTGACCGTTTGTGTGATGTTGTCGGAGCAAGTTCCGTTGCTTGACGAAACGGTGAGTGTCACTTGGTAAGTGCCAGAACGGGTGTAGGTATGGCTTGTGGTTTGTCCGGTGCCCGTTTGGTTGTCGCCAAAGTCCCATTGATAGTTGTCAATGTTATCTCCCTCGGAGGTGCTTGTGAATTGCGTAGGCTCGCCTTGGCAAACGGTGGTGGCGGTGAAATTAGCTTCGGGAAGGGCTTCAACGGTAATCGTTTTGGTGATTTCGTGGGAACAATGGCCGTTGCCTGTGGAAACCGTAAGGGTCACTTGGTAAGTGCCAGGCTGGGCGTATGTGTGGCTTGTGGTTTGTCCGGTGCCAGTTTGCCCATCGCCAAATCTCCATTGGAAGCTCGAAATCGTTTGTCCGGCAGGATTGGTGGTGGAGGTGCTGGTGAATTGCGTGGGGTTGCCTTGACAAACGGTAGTGGCATTGAAGTTGGCTGTAGGCTGTGCGTAAATCACGACTTCGGTGGTGGCACTGGTAGTTTGGGCACCCACGGTGGTAACGCAGGTGTAGGTGCCAGCCATGTTCAGCGTGCAGTTGGGACGCACTGGGTTTTGTTGCGATGAAGTGAATCCGTTCGGGCCTGTCCAAGTATAGGTGGCACCCGCTTGTTGGTTCACGGTCAGGTTGATGGTCTCGCCTACGCAGTAGGGACCATCGTTGCTCACAATGCCGGGAAGAATGCCGCAGTCGGTTTCGCCTATGCCTTCCGTCTTGGTGAACGAAATGGTACAGGGTTGTTGGGAATAGTTACAAATCATCAAAATGTAATACTCGCCAACTTCTGGTACATGGTAGGTGATAGTACCGTCAGCAAGGGATGAACCGCCATGATCATGTTCGCTTAATTGGTATCCAAGGAAAATATCTTCGGTGTAACTTGCTGAGTAACTGCAGTCAATAATCTTATTGGTCGTCAGTTGGGCAACGCATGGTGAGGTGGGGTCGTCAAAAGGTCCCCAAATGCAGAAGTCGATGTCTCTTGTCGTACCGTTGCTCGGGTCGTGTCCTTCCATGTGGATGACAAACTGTCCTCCTGTTTGTATTCTCATGTGGTACCATGAGGGATTGGGGGAAGAGCTGATGCAACCATCTTGTAGCGTCGTGCCTTCCAAATCGTCGGCCGTTTGGGAAGAAGTTGCCGCGTCAAAGGTGATGACATCTGAAGTACAGAAGGGGTCGGAATCGATGCAATGGTTGTTGTCGTTAGGTCTGGAATTCCTAAGAGTAATGTCCATCATTATTGATTGGAAATGGGCTGAAGCAACGCAACTTTTCCATTGCGGGAAACGAGATGAAACTTCCCTTTTGTCTAACATCCCAAAACTATTATAAGTGTCATTGTAGAAAGCATCGAATGACTCATAAAGGTTTGTGATGCCGCTACCTTCGTCCGAGCTGATGCTGAATTGTCCAGGTTCATCGTTGGCCATGAGGATGAAACGGCTATCCTGGCTAAGATTGTACAGGAGGCAAGCTCGGAAATACACGTCGTCAATATCATGGAAGTCCAGCAGAATGCCGTTGTCAGCGTATTGCCTGTAGGGTGTCTGTCCCCAATGTTTCAAAGGCAAGAAGGTCAGCAATAAGGCGATGAATAGAATTTTAGCGAGTTTTTCCATGGTGTTTTCCTTTAGCGTTGTTGATATTCTTGCTTTCAAATGGCATTAGTGTTGTATGACGACCTTCTTGGCTCTGGTGCCTTCGCGTCCGGAGGCCACAAAGAAGTAGATGCCGTCGGCCTTGTCCTTCATGGAGTAGGTGTAGGAGCCGGTAGGCTGTCCGTTGTAGGCCTCAAAGTCGTCGATGAGGGCTCCCTGCATGTCGTACACCTTGACGTTGACCTTTCCGGTCAGGTGCTCGAAGTTGAGCGTCATCTGCCCGTTGTTGGGGTTGGGTACGACGGAGAAGTCGGCCAAGTTGGCCTCCTGCTCGTCGATGCCGTAGAAGGAGCACACGAGCCAGTATCTGCGCTCGACGCCGTTGCCCGGTGAGCAGCGGTTGAAGGCACGCGCGGTGAGCCATACGGTGTCTTCAACCTGGCTGAGGACGTAAACCTTGCACTGCTTGGCCTTGTTGCCGAAAGGCTCGGTGAACCAGTCGGTGGCGCCTTCGAGGGTCCAGGTGACGGTGTCCCAATAGCACAACGGGTTGTTGTCCCAGAGTTGGAAGTCGTAGGTGTTGATTTGGAACTCGGTGGCGGAGACGACCCAGTGAGGTGCGGTGTTGGCCTCGTCCATGGGATAGATGGGCGTCGGGTCGGGGGTGTATTCGAACCTGACGTCCATGGTGACGATGCTGTCGCATCCGGCGTGGTTGAGGTAGGTCCTGTGATAGGTGCCGGAGTTGGTGTAGGTCAGTCCGTCATGGTCGGTTTGGACGATCTGGTGTCCCTGCGGGTCCCAGAAGTAGCTGTCGCAGTTCTCGCCATCGGGCACGGTGAACTGGCTGTGCTCGACGGGGCTGAGGCTGAGGTTGAGCTTGACGATGCTGTCGCAGCCCTGCTGCGTCTGCATGGTGTGGGAGTAGGTGCCTGGCGCGCTGAACTGCTGCCCGAAGAAGGTGTAGGTGTCGCCCTCGCAGAAATAGTCGGAGAGGGTGGTCTCGAAGACCTGCATCTTTTCGAGGTAGAGGTTGATGACGCTGTCGCAGCCGTGCAGGGTCTGCAAGGTGTGGTGATAGACGCCAGCCTCGGTCAGGTTCTGCCCGAAGAAGTTGTATGACGTGCCGTCGCAGATGGAACGGTTGATGTCGGTTGACTTGTTGGGGTGGACGGTGATGCTGACGCTGACATTTTGGTCGATGATGCCGTCGGTGATGTGGCAGGAGTAGGTGGTGGTGCCCACGGCAGGCGATGCCACGGGGTTCATGCCCGTGGGGTTGCTGAGGGTGGCAGCAGGTGTCCAGCTGAAGGAGTAGTTGCCGGTACCACCTGCGGGGATGGCGTGCAGAGTGGTGGAGCTGCCATCGCAAATCTCGTATTGGTCGGCGGTGGCTGTGGCGGTGAGGTCAGAGCCGTCCATGCTGACGGTGACGTAGGTCGTGCTGGTGCAGCCGCCCTGGGTGTTGGTGACGGTGACGGTGTACACCTGTGATTCAATCAGCGGGACGGTCTGTGTGGTCTGGCTGTTGGGGTCGGTCACCATATTGGCGGGTTCCCAGTGGTAGGTGAAGTTGCCTTCGGCACCTGGGTTGACCGTGATGGTGGAAGCCTCCGAATACTGCACGGAGTAGGGGTTGGCAGTGGCCACGGGAGCGGGCATGGCATGTACTGTGACGCTTTGCGTGACGTTGCCTGAGCAGGTGCCGCCGCTGCCTTCAGCGGTGAGGGTCACCTGGAAGTTACCGGCCTGTGTGTAGGTATGGCTGACGGTCTCTCCCGTGCCGGTCTGTCCGTCGCCGAAGTTCCACTGGAAGCCGCTGATTTGGTCGCCGGTGGAGGTGCTGGTGAACTGCGTGGCCTCGCCTTGGCAGACGGTGGTGGCGGTGAAGCTGGCCACGGGAGCCGCCACAACGACGACAGGAAGCGTCACTTGGCCTTCACATGCACGTGTGCTCACGTGGTGGGTCACACTGTAAGTGCCTGGCTCAGCGTAGGTGTGGCTTACGTTCTCTCCGCTTCCAGTGGTGCCGTCTCCAAAGTCCCAATCGTATGTGGATATTTCCTGTTGGTCGGAAGTGGTGGCAGTGCTGTTGAACATTGTAGGATTGCCGACACAAACCGTGGTGGCTTCGAAGTTGGCTTCAGGAAGGTCGAACACTGTGACGGTAGTGGTGGCCGTGGTGCTTTCGCCGCCCACGGTGGTCACGCAGGTGTAGTTGCCGCCCATGTCCAAGGTGCAGTTGGGACGCACCGGGTTTTGTTGCGATGAGGTAAAACCGTTGGGACCCGTCCAGCTGTAGGTCGCGCCAAATTGTTGGTTGACGGTCAGGTTGATGGTCTCGCCAACGCAATATGGGCCATCGTTGCTCACCACTCCAGGCAGGATGCCGCAGTCGGTGGTGCCAGGGCCAGAGTTTTCTGTCTTAGTGAATGAAATGGTACAAGGCTGACGTGAATAGTTGGTAATCAACAGAATGTAGTATTCGCCAGATTGGGGCTCATGGTAGTTTACCGTGCCATGACCTGCACTATGATAATGAGCATCTTCTTGATAGCCCATGTAAATATCCTCAGAATAACTACTGGAGTAGTTGCAGTCGATAATCTTATCTGATGTCAATTGTGCCACGCAAGGCGAAGTCGGGTCATGGAAAGGCCCCCACATGCAAAAGTCAATGTCTCTGTTTGTGCCATCAGACGGGTCGTGACCTTCCATGTGGATGATGAATTGTCCAGGGTCGTTGATTCTCATGTGATACCATGAAGGATTGTAGGAACTACCGATGCAACCGTCGTCAAATTCATCATTTTCAAGCTGATCGGCTGTTTGTGAGGTGCTGGCAGCGTCAAAGGTGATGACATCGGAGGTGCAGAACGGGTCGGAATCGATGCAGTGGTTGTTGGTGGGTCTGCCGTTGCGCATGATGACGTCCATCATTATGGAAAGGAAGTTCGTTGGGGCAACTGCATCTTTCCATTGCGGAATCAGGTTCAATAATTCATTCTTTGTGAATAATTGGAAATCGGCATAGGAGTCGGCGTAATAGGAGTCAAAAGCATCCATAAGACGCTTGCTCGACCTTGCGTCATCCCAACTGACACTAAACTGACCGTATTCCTCATTGGGCGTGAGGACGAATTGACCATCTTGGCTGAGGTTGTACATAAGGAATACCCTGAAGTCGACATTGTCGATTTTATGGAAATCCAATAAAATGCCATTGTCAGCATATTGCCTGTAGGGTGTTTGCGCCCAATGTTTCATGGGTAAGAAAGTCAGCGCTATGGCGAAAAATAAGATTTTAGCGAGTTTATTCATGATGCTTTTGTTGTTGATATGCTTGTAGTTTAGTGATTTTAATGTTGTATGACGACCTTTTTGGCTCTGGTGCCTTCGCGTCCGGAGGCCACGAAGAAGTAGATGCCGTCGGCCTTGTCCTTCATGGAGTAGGTGTAGGAGCCGGCAGGCTGTCCGTTGTAGGCCTCGAAGTCGTCGATGAGTGCGCCCTGCATGTCGTACACCTTGACGTTGACCTTGCCGGTCAGGTGCTCGAAGTTGAGCGTCATCTGCCCGTTGTTGGGGTTGGGGACGACGGAGAAGTCGGCCAAGTCGGCCTCCTGCTCGTCGATGCCGTAGAAGGAGCACACGAGCCAGTATCTGCGCTCGACGCCGTTGCCCGGTGAGCAGCGGTTGAAGGCACGAGCGGTGAGCCAAACGGTATCTTCAACCTGGCTGAGGACGTAGACCTTGCACTGCTTGGCCTTGTTGCCGAAAGGCTCGGTGAACCAGTCGGTGGCACCTTCGAGGGTCCAGGTGACGGTGTCCCAATAGCACAACGGGTTGTTGTCCCAGAGCTGGAAGTCGTAGGTGTTGATTTGGAACTCGGTGGCGGAGACCACCCAGTGAGGTGCGGTGTTGGCCTCGTCCATGGGATAGATGGGCGTCGGGTCGGGGGTGTATTCGAACCTGACGTTCATGGTGACGATGCTGTCACAACCGGCGTGGTTGAGGTAGGTCCTGTGATAGGTGCCTGAGTTGGTGTAGGTCAGGTCGTCATGGTCGGTCTGGACGATTTGGTGCCCTTGCGGGTCCCAGAAGTAGCTGTCGCAGTTCTCGCCGTCGGGCACGGTGAACTGGCTGTGCTCGACGGGGCTGAGGCTGAGGTTGAGCTTGACGATGCTGTCGCAGCCCTGCTGCGTCTGCATGGTGTGGGAGTAGGTGCCAGGTGCGCTGAGCTGCTGCCCGAAGAAGGTGTAGGTGTCGCCCTCGCAGAAATAGTCGGAGAGGGTGGTCTCGAAGACCTGCATCTTTTCGAGGTAGAGGTTGATGACGCTGTCGCAGCCGTGTTGGGTCTGCAAGGTATGGTGGTAGACGCCAGCCTCGGTCAGGTTCTGTCCGAAGAAGTTGTATGACGTGCCGTCGCAGATGGAGCGGTTGATGTCGGTTGACTTGTTGGGGTGGACGGTGATGCTGACGCTGACATTTTGGTCGATGATGCCGTCGGTGATGTGGCAGGAGTAGGTGGTGGTGCCCACGGCAGGCGAGGCCACGGGGTTCATGCCCGTGGGGTTGCTGAGGGTGGCAGCAGGTGTCCAGCTGAAGGAGTAGTTGCCGGTACCTCCAGCGGGGATGGCGTGCAGTGTGGTGGAACTGCCATCGCAAATCTCGTATTGGTCGGCAGTGGCGGTGGCGGTGAGGTCGGAGCCGTCCATGCTGACGGTGACGTAGGTCGTGCTGGTGCAGCCGCCCTGGGTGTTGGTGACGGTGACGGTATAGGTTTGCGACTCAATCAGCGGGACGGTCTGTGTGGTCTGGCTGTTTGGGTCGGTCACCATGTCGGCAGGTTCCCAGTGGTAGGTGAAGTTGCCTTCGGCACCCGGGTTGACGGTGATGGTGGAAGCCTCTGAATACTGCACGGAATAAGGATTGGCTGTGGCCACAGGAGCGGGCATGGCATGTACTGTGACGCTTTGCGTGATGGTGCCAGAGCAGGTGCCTCCGCTGCCTTCAGCGGTGAGGGTCACCTGGAAGTTGCCGGCCTGTGTGTAGGTATGACTGACGGTCTCTCCCGTGCCGGTCTGTCCGTCGCCGAAGTTCCACTGGAAGCCGCTGATTTGGTCGCCGGTGGAGGTGCTGGTGAACTGCGTGGCCTCGCCTTGGCAGACGGTGGTGGCGGTGAAGCTGGCCACGGGAGCCGCCACAACGACGACAGGAAGCGTTACTTGGCTCGCGCAGCCTGCGCGTGTGCTCACGTGATGCGTCACACTAAAGGTGCCTGCTTCGGTGAAGGTGTGGCTGACGTTCGCTCCGCTTTCGGTGGCGCCGTCTCCAAAGTCCCATTCGTATGAGGTGATTTGCTGCCCATCGGATACCGTGGCTGTGCTGTTGAATTCCGTGGGATTGCCAAGGCAAACCATGGTGGCTTCGAAGTTGGCCTCTGGGATGGCAAAGACGCTCAAGGTAGTCACGGCACTATTGGTTTCGCCCGCGAGGGTGATGGTGCAGGTGTAGTTGCCGCTCATGCCCAAGGTGCAATTTTCGATAACGGGGTTTTGAAGCGTGGAGGTGAAACCATTGGGTCCCGTCCAGCTATAAGTGGCTCCGGGTTGTCCTATTGCCGACAGATGGATGGTCTCGCCGAGGCAGTAAGGCCCGTCGTTGTCGACCAAGGGAGGCAGAATGCTGCAGTCGGTGGTGCCAGTGCCTTGGTTCTCGAAATTGATGTTGCAGGCCTGGTTGGAAAAGTTGGTGATCAGCAGCACGTAGTATTGTCCCGTTTGGGCATTGTTGATATGGCAGTGCTCGGTGGCGGCAGGGTCGTAGCTGCAGTCCACCATGTTGCTGCATGCCAATTGGTCGCAAGCGGTGGTGATGTCGTCAAACGGTCCCCAGCAGTCGAAGTCGATGTCGTGCGAGGGGGTGCTGTACATGTAGATGTCCAAATTGCCCGGCTCGTCGATTCTCATGAAATAGAAGGCAGGGTTGGGCGAGGTGGAGAGGCAGTTGTCTTGACCTTGGTGATCTTCACCGTAGCAATAATAAGGATCGCCCGAGCCGGCACTTCCTGCATTGACGCCAGCAGGGAAGTTGTACAAACCGTTGTTGGTACAGAAGGGAAGTGAGGTCTCGCAGGTGGGGTTCTCCGATCTCATGCCTTTGGTGAAGTCTTCATAGATTAGCTTGTAGATTTCATCGTCGAGGGCTTGACGCCATTGCACGAACAGGTTGCCGCGGGTGGCCTTGTCCAAAAGGCTGAACGCGTTGCGTTGCTCGTAGAGCAGGTTGTCGAAGAAGAAATCGAAATCCGACAATTCGTCGGAGGCGTCGCTCGACACATAAACGTCTATGGTGTTGCTGACATTAGGGCTCTTAAAGCAGAAATACCCTTGGTCGGTGATGGAGTGAATCATGAAAACGCGCTCTTCGATGGTCGCGATGTTGGAGACGCTGAATTCCGACACTTTGATGAGTTTCGGTTGTTGCGCAAGGAGGTTCATAGGCAGAACCAAAAGCAGCAATGCAGCGCAAAAAAACTTGTTGAAGAGTCTCATGGCAGTGGTATTTGAAATGAGTAGATGAAATAATTTGTTGTTTATCAATAATTTATGCAATAATACAATATCTTGTGAGTCGTTTTTAAGGCCCACAAATAACCGCCAAATATACACAAATTCCTTGAATAATAGTAATTTGTGGCAAAAAAATACAAAAAAAAGCGGCCTAAGCCACTTTTTTTCGTTGTATTGGAAATGTGTTTTTATTATTTCGGGTTTTCAGATCAGTTTATGTCCTGCTTATTTATAGTTTGGGAAACCGCCCGTCCAAGTGATTTGTTTGGTGAAGGTCGGCGTGTCAGAGTCTTCGTAATATTCAATGGTAGCGGAACCATTCTTGCTGTCGTCGAGGAGGTAAATGAGCATCGATACGAGTTCGTTTTGGCGCTGGGCTTCAAGGGTGAAACTGCCATTTGAGGATTCGGTCAAGACCCAGCCATTGTTGAGGTCACGCTGCACGCTGCCTGTGATTTTTACCTTAAGGCTCTTTCCCAAAGGCGTGATGGCGGCTACAACCCAAGCTTGGTTACCGTCGAACTGAGTGATATCTTTCACGAGGAGGTTCCCTACTTCGCCGCCAGGACCTGTCTCGGGTGCTGGACTGGCTTCGTCTGGATAGATGAATTCGGTGACCAAATCTTGTTGGTGTGCGGCCTGGAACAATGTGATATAGGACTCAAAATCGGGGATTTCCACACTTTGGCCTAACTCGGAATAGTAATTCTGGATGCTTCGCCTAATGTACACTTGGTTTTGTAATGAGATATTGTTAAGCAACTTATCGATCAAGGCTTGGTCGTTGATGGCACCGTCAGCAGCGAAGTCGGTGGAGAGATTGGTCATGAGCAAGGTCAGCTCGGCGGGAAGGGTGGGAATCTCCATCAAGTTGTTAGATGGTTTTTGCAGTATGATGGAGAAGGCCAGCAGCATGGCGTTGAAGTCGCCTGCCGAGGTGATGGACATCTGTTCGAAGCCTTGATTGAAATGGTTGGTCACGCCGAGAAAGTCTTGAAATTCGGCTTCGGCCTTACGTTTGGCTTCGGCAAAGCTCATGCCCTCGCTAACGAGTTTTTCGATACGGGCTTTGGTGATGTGGGTGAGCACGTTGATATTGACGGTCTCATCATTAGTCAGGTCGGCAAGAGCCTGCAGGGTGATTTGCGCTGACGAGAGCTGACCAAGTACTTCGTTGAAGTAGAAGCCATTGGCGGTGAGCAGGGCCAAATTCGATTCCATCTCAATGTTGTTAAGGTTGAAACTGCCGTCGTCGGAAGTGATAGAGGTGGTAAACGCCTTGCCAGTTTGCCCAAGGTTTTCGTTGAGTTCATTGACATTGATGGTCGTGCCGGTCACAAAGGGGCCTTTCTGCACCTTGCCCGAGAAAGTGAAGGTGCCTCCTGTGTTTTCATTAGAGCCTGCATTCTCTTTGGTGCAAGAGGTGAAGGCCAACATTCCGATGAGTGTAAAACTCAAAGCTAAGATTCTTGTTTTCATAATACTAAGATTTAAAAGTTAAAATACTAGATTCGTTGTGTAATCAATAATCAAATCACATTGCAAAAATAGCTCAAATGAGAGAATTGTCAAGTCTTCCAAAGGTCGTGTCTATCAAAACGCGAAGTGTTGATTTCGCATAAAGCTGTATTTCAAAATATTAAAAAGTCAAGAATTTTCTATTGTCTATGATAAAGTTGGATTTGGGTCAGACAAATTCCTATTCCTTCACCACCTTTTTCACGCATTTCCGTCCCTCACCGTCGGTGATGTTGACAAAATAGACTCCCGCAGGCAAATTGCTGATGTCCAACGTGAGCTGTTCGCCCTCGCCTTTGACCGTGGCCACGCACTGACCAATGGTGTTGAACACCTCAGCTGTTTTCAAATCCTTGCCCGTAATGGTGACTTGGCCTATGGTGGGATTGGGGTAGAGGGTATAGGGTGTATTATCGCTTTCAAACTCTTCCATATAATAATTTGGCATAGGGGTATTGGCATAATGAATTTCTATCCTTTTGGCATCTTTCCTGCAAATGAAGTCGTTTTGTCTTTTGAGATAATTCTCGGAGAAAACATAAAAACCAGATTTCCATGTGCCTTCCTCCCATCTTTCACCATTCCATTTCTCAAATGTGACAATAGTCGGGTAACCAATGTTGTTCAACTCATAAAGGGCACGATTGGCACTGACAAACAATCCGTTTTGCCATGTCTTGATTTCAGCAAGATTGAGGTAACCGTTCTGGTCATAGTGATATTCTATCAATTTGCTGTTGATCCATTCCAAACTATCCAAAACTTGGGTCAAGACGTTTAATACCCTTCCTGTTCCATCATACGAATAGGTCTCGGAAATAGTTGGTTTGCTATACGGCTCTAATGTAATGTTTATCAATATGCTGTCTTCGCCAAAGGTCTTTGTCTCTCTGTTCAGCATGACCCAATCGCCCCAGTAACCATATTCAAGACCTTCTGTCGTTATTTCAACCTTGTTTCCTTCGTACACATAATTGGCGTGTTTGGAATACTGTGAAAGGAAATCGTAAGTAATTTCCTTTTGGATTCTCCCCAAGTCATCATAAAAATATAGAACACTGTCTTCAATGCTTGAGTCGCCCATAAAATCTATATAATATCTTGTGTATAACAAAAGTTTGTCATCTTGATAGGTGTAATGGCTTTCATACATTCCGGGGCGAGGTCCCGAATACCATCTTTTTCTCATCTTGGAAATATTATGATTCAAATCATACTCATATTCGGTTTTGATTTGGATTGACGGTATGTTTCGATTACGTTCTCCTTTCATGCCATCATCCTCATAATGTTCTTTACATTGGATGAAAAAGCCTTCCGTGTCATAAGTATTGAATAGAAACATGGAGTCGCCTTCATCTATAATTGAACGGTCGTGCAACAGCAGTATTGTGTCGGGTTGGCAGACGTAGGCATTCTGTGAATAGGCTGCCAATGCAAGCATCAGTAGGAATGTTGAAATCAGAATGGACTTTTTCATGGCTGGTTATTTTTTAATTAGTTTTGTTGAAAAAGTATTTGTTTCGGCTTCGCAAGAAAGAAAATACAATCCAGAGGAAAGACTGTCCAAGCTAATTGTGAGGAAAGATTCTTTTCCCGCAAGCACTCGTATCATTCTTCCCTCACTATCGTATATTTTTACGACAAACGGTGTGTTTGACGGCATGGAAATGCTAACGCTTTCTTCTGCGGGATTGGGGAACACTTTCATACGGTCATTTTTTTGTTCAACAACAGCTTGGTATTCAGGATTGATGTAGTCGCAATTGTATGGGAAATTGCTTACATGGCCAATTTCTTCGTCTTCATAACAGCGAAAAGGACCTCCCTCGGTGGCATCAGCCCACCAATGCGTTTCAGGAAACATATAGCACCCAACAGGGCCTATGCGCTCATATATTCTCACCGTATAAGGGCTTTGGCCATATTGATAATCGCCATAACCCCATTCGGAATCTTCTCGATCGATGACATCGATGTATCTTAGTTCTTTGCCATTAATCACCTCGATCCCTTTTGCTTCAACAATAAGGAAACCGGCAGTGTCACTTATCATGTCGTCCACATTATTAGGCGGCGGAACTGGCCATGAATCCCCAACCTTAGCATCAAAATCGAACCATAGATTAAAGGTCTGGTTACGATAAAGATAAACCTTGTTCTCGTTGCTTGACACAAATTCGGGCCTTAATTTGACATCATATAGTCCAGGGCCAATTCCCCATGGATCCAAGGAATAGCCATATTCCCGTTTTTCAAGTTTGACGCATTCCATACCGTCTATGACAGTGTCTTTTTCGGCTTTGATATGAATGTATCCTGTGGTAAAAATATTGGCATAGCTATAATACCATTCCGCCCCTACGGGAGCGAACTCATGTGTTTGTGCCTTTGCCGCGCCTATTGCCATTAACAAAGCAACAAGGCTGCATAAGCGCTTGAAATGTAGGAACTTGTTCATGATACGTCTTTCTTCGATATTTAGTTATATTGTGAAGTCATTCCTTCACCACCTTCTTCACGCATTCCCGTCCCTCACCGTCGGTGATGTTGACAAAATAGACACCCGCGGGCAAGGTGCTGAGGTCCACCGAGAGCTGTTCGCCTTGGCCTTTGACCGTGGCTACGCATTGGCCAATAGTGTTGATGATTCTGGCTTGCTTAAGGTCTTTGCCAATGATAGTGACAAAACCAGTGGCGGGATTGGGGTATAGCGTGCAAGCCAAGCTCTCTTTTTCTTTTGTGTCCATGTAGACAGGCTCAGGGGTATAGGAATAGGTAAATTCGAACTGGTTGATGTTACCAGAACCCATCATATCTTCATACACATAGTATCTCAATGTTTTTTGCTGAATCTTTAATTGAGGCCCGAACAAGATGGTCTGGTTGCCGAAAACGTCCCAAACCCATTCCTCGCCGCTTTTCTTGTAGAATGAGACGGTGCTTATAATACATTCCTCTTGAGGCTCGTAGGTGAAGGTGATTTTTTTGTTGATGTTCCAATCGTCGCTTTCCGCCGACCATGAGCCGTTTTGTCGCTCTATTACACGGTCGTATTCATCGTAGATATAACGTTGGATGCTGGTGTTCACCCATTCCCCTTCGGTGAGGGTTTGCTTGATTTGCGATTCCTCTTTGCCCGAAGGTGTGTATGAGTAAGTCACTATCGTGTTGCTGGTAGTGTCGCCATCGAGGTTGTAAGTCTCTGTGTGAACCGTGAACAAGTTGAAATCATCATCGTATTGACTGACAGTTTTCTTCCTGAGCTTCATGCCTTGAGTTACCCAAGAAGTCCAATAGGACTCGGTCTTTGTCCTTCCTTCGTTTTCATAGTCGTAGATGTAGTGCTCGTGATACTCTACGGTATAACCTTCGCAGAAATCTTTTTGTTTCAGCCGGCCTTCTTCGTCGTATGAATACTCCCAGTTTTGCGGGGCATTCATTTGGTCCCACGAGTGGGTAATGTGCTTGATCCTTCCTTCTTCGTATGTGTATTCATAATCTTCCCTAAAATAAGGATGACCACTAGCATGTGTAAATCCCTCGCCGAGCAAATAGTCATTACGATAGACATAGCCTCCAGTTAGGTGATAATCAGGGAACGTGTATCCAATCACCTTGCCGTCTTCATTATATGAGAAATCAGATTCAAGGATTCTAGTTACTTCTCCTGCGGCGTTGATTCTCTTGCCGACAACATGGGTTGGTTGGGCAAATTCATATTGGGCAAATCCTACATTCATTGCCAAAAGGCAAATTGCTAATGATAATAGAACTTTTTTCATGATGGTTGTGTTTTAGAGTTGGATGCAAAAATACATCTGATTCAAGTAAATGTCAAGAAAAAGATTGTTCGGATTTGTTCGGATTTTTAACTAACAACTTAATAATCAGTTGTTTTTGTTTTATTTGCGATGGCTTGTAAAGTGGCGGAAATCGTGCTTTTACAGCCAAAGATTCTTCTCAGCTTGCTGTTGCGCTCGTTCACGGTGTTGTAGGCCCTTTGCATCAAGGCGGCAACATCGGCGTCGGTAAGGCCGAGCAGATACAGGCAGCAATAATCCAAATCGCTTTTGGTGAGGTCGGGATAGGCTTGGGCAAGGCGTTCCGTGAAATGGTTGAAATGCCGATTGGCCGCACCGTGCAGGGCCACGAGTTGCTCTTTGCTTAAGGCAAAATCCTTATAGATGCTGCAATCCATCTGCGACTTGAATTGCCCTTCCTTCACCCGTTCCATGATAAGGCGGCAGATGGGTTCTTTGTCAAATGAGATTGTGGATTCAACCGCTGCGTCCTTGTCATTCTGTTGCTTGATTTGGTCTTGCAGTTCGCGCACCTCTTGGTTCTTTTGCTTCAATCGACCGGATATGGCAGCCTGCTCAATGCGGTGTCGTTGCTTCGTTTCTTCAAGCATTTTGTTTGTTACAGCTTGTTGTTCTTTCATCAGCCTGTTGCTTTTCATTTTTGTCATACCTATGACGAAAAGTACGATTACTATAACAATAGAGATAATCGTGACCGCTGCTCTCCTGAAAGCTTTTGCTCTTTCTTTCTCGCTATGCTTGTCTAGTTTCTGGCTTAAGTATTTCTGATACAGGCTCTCTAGACTGGAGACCAACGCTTTGTTCTGCCCTTCAGATTTCTTTTGTTGAGCCAAAAAACGGACACACTCATCCGATTTTTCAGCATTCCCAATACTATCGTAAATGATATGTAAATAATGAGCCGCTTGAATCTGAGAAACAAGGTCCTTTTTGTTTTCTAATACTGGTTCCAAATATAAAAGCGCAGAATCATAACAACTTTCCTCAAAAAAAATATCACCAATAATCAAATAGCGTGTTAGTTTTTCGTCGTCATCTTCAGCCATAACAACCATCTGTTTCAAACGCTTTATGGCTGGTTCAGCTTGATGCGCTAATTGGTATGACAATAAGGATTGGTTAGATACAACGTCCCTGAAAAAAAGATTTGCCGAATCGGGCATATTCACCAAGGCTTGTGAATAATAATACTTTGCGCTATCCATTTCGCCTTTCATGTCAAACTGTTTACCTATGCGATACAAGGCATTAGAAACACTATACGATGAAATGGGTGATAGGATGCAAAAAGCATAGGAGTTTTTATAACAATCAATGGCGGTCTCCATCATGAATTGCTCCGAAAAAATATCCCCAAGACGGTTGTAGGAGAGAGTCATAAACTTAGCCTTCTTCCCAACCAGTTCCTCCTCCTCGAAATGTTCCTCCATCACCTCCAAGGCCTTCAGGTATTCCTGGCAGGCAGGCACCACGCTGTCGTGTTCGTAATAGCCCACACCATTAATATAATGGGCGCGGGCGGAGAGGAAAACGAGTTGGTCGTTTCGTGTCGGGGATAGCGGGTCACCGCCCGCTATGAGGCGACGGAGTGACGAGTGGTCGTTTAGGGTGAATGTGAGGCTGTCGAAATACCCTACAGCCTGCAACAGTTCCATACGGTTGGTTTGGGCGTAATCGTTTTTGTAGAGCAATTCGGACAACAAGAGGTTGGCATAATGTCGGTCGTAGAGACGCATTGCATGCGTCTCAATGAAATCGCCATCTGGGGTGTTGGGAGACGCAATCATTGCATCTCTACAAGCCAGGTAATCCTGCAACACGGCCAGCGCGCTGTCGGGCTGCTGCCACAGCAGGCTGTCGATGGCAGACAATTCGGGGGACGGCCCTTCGACGAGCTCAGGGGCCTGTTTGTTGCTATTGCAGGCCACCAAAATGGCAAATACCATAATCAATATGGGATGGTATGGTTTCATGCGTACAAAAATAAATAAAAAAACAAACCCGACATAAACCTTGCACAGTTATTTGTTTCAGATTGATGTCGGATTTGTTTCCGAAAAGCAGGAGATGTGTTTCCTTACACAATCCCCGTAAATCCCATGAATGCCAAGGCCAAGATGCCTGCGGTAATCAGGGCGATAGGCGTGCCTTTCATGCCCTTCGGGGCTTCCATCAGGTCGATGTGCTCGCGGATGCCGGCGAAGATGACCAAAGCCATGGCGAAACCAAGAGCGATGCCGACAGCATAGACGATCGACTCGCCGAGGCTGAGCATGTGTGCCATGCCGCCATAGTTGAACTCCTTGGTGACCACAGTCAACGCCACGCCGAGGACGGCGCAGTTGGTCGTAATCAGCGGCAGGAACACGCCCAAGGCGGTGTAGAGCGACGGACTGATTTTCTTCAGGATGATCTCCACCATCTGCACCAAAGCGGCGATGATGAGGATGAAGGCGATGGTCTGCAAGAAGGTCAGCTTCAAGGGAATCAGGATGTACTGGTTCGTCAGCCATGTCACGAGGGTGGCCAAGGTCATCACGAAGATGACGGCGGCGCCCATGCCCAATGCGGTAGAGGTCTTCTTAGAAGTGCCCAAGAAGGGGCAGATGCCCAAAAACTGGGAGAAGATCACATTGTTGACCAAGATGGTCGATAAGATAATGATGAGGTATTTCATGGCTTAGTGACTTTCTTTTTTGAGTTTGTTGACGATAGCGATAACGAAGCCGAGGCAGATGAAGGCGCCAGGAGGCAGGATGAACACCAGGATGTTGGCCGTCTCAGGCAGGATGCCGAATCCGAAGATGGAGCCGCTGCCGAGGAACTCACGGATGCAGCCCAACAGGGTCAGGGCGAAGGTGAAGCCCAAACCCATGCCAAGGCCGTCCAACAGCGAAGGCCACACGGGGTTCTTGGAAGCGAAAGCCTCAGCACGACCCAGCACGATGCAATTCACCACGATGAGGGGGATGAAGAGGCCGAGGGTCTCATAGATGTCGGGCACGTAGGCCTGCATGACGAGTTGCACCACCGTCACGAAGGAGGCGATGACCACGATGAAGCAGGGGATACGCACCTTGTCGGGGATGAAGCCCTTCAAAAGTGAAATGAAGATATTTGACAGCACCAGCACGAAGGTGGTGGCCAAACCCATCGACATGCCGTTGATGGCACTGGTGGTCGTTGCCAAGGTCGGGCAGCAGCCCAACAGCAGCACCAGGATGGGATTCTCTTTGATGAGGCCTTTGGTAAAGGTTTGCAGATTGTTACTCATTGCTTTGTCCTCCTTCCGTTTCATTGTTCTCCTCAGCGGGAGCCGCTTCCACTGCGGGAGCTGCTTCCTTGGCGGGAGTGTTGTTCATGAATTGTGCCTTATTGGCCATGAAGGCTTGGTAAGCCTTGTCCACCGCCTTCGAGAAAGCTCTCGAGGTGATGGTGGCCGCAGTGATGGCATCGACGTCGCCGCCGTCTTTGGTGACGGTCAGTTTATACGATGCAGGGTTCTTGTCGACGAACTGGTCCTTGAATTTGCCGGTCATGTTGGCGCCGAGGCCAGGGGTCTCAGCGTGCGACAGCACCGAAGTGCCTTTGATGGTGCCGTCGGCGAGGAAGCCGACCATCATGTCGATCTTGCCGCCAAAGCCGCCTTCGCTGGTCTTCACAGCGGCACCTTGGAAGTTGCCGTTGGCATCGTAGGCGAGGTTGCAGGGGAAGGTCAAGTCGACACCTTCATAGTTGAATTTCATCGTGTCAGCCTTGTAGGTGACGTTTTCCAAAGGCAACACGGCCTGGATGGCTGCTTCGTTCTTCTTCTGGTCGACCTCGGCGATGGCGTCTTTGGTCACGCCATAGACCAAGCCGAGCACACCGCCCGACACCGCTGCGATGACGAGGAGGGCGACGAGCATATTGATCAATGTGGATTCTTTCTTCTTAGCCATGGCGATTACTTTTTAGAGGGTTTGACGACACCAAACACCTGCGGCTTGAAGGCCTTGTTGATGAGCGGCGTTAATGCATTCATAATCAAGATGGCGAACGACACACCTTCGGGATAGGCACCCCACAGACGTATCACCACGGTGATGAAACCGATGCCGAAACCGAATAGGATCTTGCCTCGGATGGTCATGGGTGAGGTCACCATGTCGGTAGCCATGAAGAAGGCACCGAGGAGGAGACCGCCATACACGAGGTGGTACCACGGGGCAATGTACTGTGTCGGGTCGACGAGGTGACAAATGCCCGTGAAGATGAACACGGTGAGCAGAATGCTCAATGGAGTAAAGATCTCAATGACTTTGCGGCAGATGAGGTAGATGGCGCCGAGCAACAGGGCGATGGCACACACCTCGCCGAAGGCGCCGCCACGGTTGCCTAAAACCATGTCGAGGAACTGCATATTGCCAGCTTCGGCCAATGTGCCGACACCTGCTTCTTTCAGGATGCCGAGCGGGGTGGGACCCGTAACGGCGTCAGTGAAAAAGCCTTTCTCGAAGATGGGCGCTGCCTGCGGCCAAGTGGTCATGGCGGTCGGGAACGACACGAGCATGAACACACGGCCTACTAAAGCGGGGTTGAAGGGATTCTTGCCCAAACCACCAAAGGCCATCTTGCCGATGCCGATGGCGACGATGCTGCCCACGATGGCCATCCAGATGGGAAGGTTGGCGGGTACATTGAAGGCCAACAGCACGCCCGTCAGTGCGGCCGAGCCGTCGTTGATGGTCAACGGGCCTTTGATGAGGAATTTCTGAATGAGCCATTCGGTCAGCATACAGGCAGCCACCGTGACGATGGTCAGGCGGAGGGCATACCAACCGAAATAGTAAATGGCCACAAGCAAGGCCGGAACCAAGGCGAGGAGCACACGATACATGATCTTCCTCGTGTTTTCCGTCGAATGCACATGCGGCGAACCGGATATTGTATATTTGTTCATTGTTGAATTGTTGATTGTTTAATCGTTTAATTGACTCGGGATTGCGGGACATGGGACGCGGGACTCATTCCGCATTCTGCATTCCGCATTCCGCATTCAAATTATTTCTGATTACGCGCACGGATGATGGCGCCCGTCTTGGCCTTGCCGTAACGGATGTAGTCGAGCAGCGGGATGTTGGCCGGGCAGGTGAACTCGCATGAGCCGCATTCTATGCAGTCCATGATGTGGTTGCTCTCGGTCTCGTCAAAGTTGTTCTGCTTGGCTAATTTGTGGAGCAGGAACGGCTGCAAGCCCATGGGGCAGGCCATGGCGCAACGACCACAGCGGATGCAATTGGTCTGACGACGGTCTTGTGCCTCGTTGAGGGTCATCAGCAGGATGCCCGACGTGCCTTTGATGCAGGGGAAGTTGGTGACCGACACCGACTTACCCATCATGGGACCACCGTTGATGACATCGGTGATGCCTTCGGGCAGACCGCCAGCGGCCTCGATGAGGAGGTCGGCGGGCGTGCCGAAACGCACACGGAAATTGCCGGGCTTTTTGACCGACTTGCCCGTAACGGTGACGATACGCTCAATCAAAGGCTTGTTCTTCTGCACGGCCTCGTAGACGGCGTAGGTCGAAGCCACGTTGACCACGACGCAACCCGTCTCGATGGGCAATTTGCCCGACGGCACCTCACGTCCCGTGATGGCTTTGATGATCTGTTTCTCACCACCTTGCGGGTACTTGGTCTTCAAGGGTTGCACCTCGATGCCAGCGTAAAGGTCCTTATGTTCGTTAATGGTCTTGTCCAAAAGCTCGATGGCCTTCATCTTGTTAGTCTCGATGCCGATGATGCCCTTGTCGGTATTGACGGCTTTCATCAGGATTTTGACACCCATGAGGAACTCCTGGGTCTTCTCGAGCAATAGACGATAGTCGCAAGTCAGGTAAGGCTCGCATTCGGCCGCGTTGATGATGACGTATTCGGCTTTTTTGCCTTCAGGCACCATCAGCTTGACGTGGGTGGGGAAGGTAGCTCCGCCCATGCCGACGATGCCGCATTCCTTTACCTTATCGATGATTTGTTTGGAGTCCAACTTGATGTCGGTGAGCAGTTTATCGGTCTTGATGATGCCCTCGGCCCATTGATCGGGTTCCACGTCGATGAAAACGGCGGGCTTGTAGTATCCCGTGTGGTCCATCACCACGTCGATTTTGGCGACAGTGCCCGTGGCGGGTGAGTGGACGTTGGCCGAGATGAAGCCCTTGGCCGTGCCGATGAGTTGGCCCGTCAGCACATGGTCGCCTTTGTTGACGATGCAGTCAGCCGGTGCGCCAAGGCATTGTCCCAGCGGGACGATGATCTGCTTGGGCATCGGGAAGTCTTGTATGGGCAGGTCAGCCGAAAGTTTGTTCTCTTCCGGATGCACGCCGCCCTTGAGGAAAGTCTTTATCGGGTTCATGCTGTGACGGTGTTTTCGGGTTTGACTTCGGTTTTCACTTCCACGGGCTTGGCCTCGGGTTTGGGTTGAGGTTTCACCACGGGCTCAGCACCTTCCAGCGCCTTGGGCTCAGGCTTGGGTGCAGGGAAGTTAACAAGGTGGATGGTGCCACGCGGACACACCTTGGCGCACTTGCCACAGGCTTTGCACTTGGCCGGGTCGATGTAGGCGAGGTTGCCGCGCATCTCGATGGCCTCGAAGGGGCATTCTTTCAAGCACTTCTGGCAGCCGATGCAGCCCACCGAGCAGTTCTTGACGACCAAGGCACCCTTGTCGGTGTTGGAGCAGCACACGTAGACGCGGCGGTCTTTCTTGCCACGCGGACGGATCTCGATGATGCCACGCGGGCAGGTACGGGCACAGACGCCGCAACCCACGCACTTGTCGGGGTCGACGACGGGCAAGCCCGTCTCCTTGTCGATGTGCAGCGCGTCGAAGTTACACTTCTTCACGCAGTCGCCGAGGCCGAGGCAGCCTTTCGAGCAGCCGCCTTCGCCGGCATACAGCGTGTTGGCGAAAGCGCAGATGTCGGCACCTTCGTAATGCACCTTGGCGGGCGAGTTCTGGCAACTGCCATTGCAGCGCACCACGGCGATCTTAGGCTCGAAAGTGCCAGCGGTAAGGCCCAACACTGCAGCCACCTTGTTCATGTCGGTGCCAGGGCAGGCAAGGCCATCGATGTTGCCTTTTTCAGCGGCTTGCTTCACACAAGCCTCGGCCAAGGCACGGCAGCCTGCAAAGCCACAGCCACCGCAGTTGGCGCCGGGCAGACAGGCCTCCGCTTCATCAATCAAAGGGTTCTCTTCCACCTTGAACCTCTGTGCAACGAAGTACAGAACCACGGCAAGGATGCCGCCAAGGATTCCGAGAACCGCAAGGGAAATAAATAAAGTGTTACTCATTTAATATAGAATTTTGAGTTTGTTTTCGATTTTAAACCTGCAAAAATACGGAAACTCCTTTTTTCTACAAAGGAAAATTTTATTCAAATTGCATTACAAAATTATGCGATTTACATTATACAAATTGTATAAAAATTTAAAAAGTAGTATAATAAATTATTATTCAATAATATATAAAAACTGCTTTTTTAATTTATCGCGTTTCAGATAGAGGATTATATAATAAGGTACAAGCGCGACAATGCTGATGAGGGCGGCAAGGCCATCGTTTATGCCCAGTCCGAGGCAGACGAAAAGCACGGCCAACAGCAAAATGATTGGGATGAGATAGGCCAAGATGGCAGCCTTATTGCCCTGCCCAATGGCCATCCTGACATTCACTTTTTGGTTGAGTGCGAATTCTTTGCCTTTGGGTCGAGGCACGGTTAGGATTTTTTCGGCTTGCTCGCCTATGCCGCAGGCACTCTTGGCGTGACAAGCTGCGCAGGCACTTTGTGCCAGTATCTTGATTTCCAGTTCGTCGTCGGTGATTTTGGTGACGACACCCTCGTGGGAGATGGTTTCTGTGTTTTTCATGCGGCAAAATTACGTTTTTTGTAAGCTTGTTGCAAGAAAACCACTATTTTTGCAGATTAATTCGATGGAAAGATGCCAAACAAAGAAAAAAAAGAAGGCAAACTGAATACTTGGCTGCAAGCTAAGGCTAACGCGGTGAGGGAGTGGTACAACCGTGACGACAACTTCCTGCGCTTGGTGCGTTTTCCTGGGACAAGGTTGCCGCTCATGGACGTGTTGATCAACTTTTTCAAGCTGTTCACCAAAGGCCGCACCATCGACCGCGCCGCAGGCGTTGCCTTCAACTTTTTCGTCGCACTCTTCCCACTGATCCTTTTCTTCTTCACCCTGATTCCTTACATCCCCATCCCGAACCTTTACGGAAGAGTGATGTTGGCCTTGGATGATTTTCTTATTCCTTCAGGGACAATGGATTACGTGAAGGAAACCATTGATAGCATCATGAACCAACCTCATGACGGACTGCTCTCCATCAGTATCGTTTTGTGCTTGGTGTTCGGCTCCAGCGGCATCGTGGCGGTCTTCAACGGTTTCCGTAACGTCTATGCCGACTATCTCACTGCCAAAGGATTGGGTCTGAAGGGTTGGCTCATCCAACGCCTGTTTGCCATCATCATGCTGGTCATCATCGGAGCCTTGTTGGTGCTTTCGGTGCTGCTGATTTCTTTGGGCGGCACTGCACTGAAATATTTGGTTGTCCATGAAATCATCGAAGGTGGGTCGTTTACCTTCTTCTTATTCAGTGTGTTGCGTTGGGTAATCGGTGTGTTTGCCTTGTGCTTTGGCATCTCATTGCTCTATTATTTCGGCAATGTCAGGTTCAACGAACAGTACCGCAAAGAGCTCAAGTTTCCGCGGTCGAATGGCAAGAAATACCGTGAATTTGTCATTTTCAGTCCCGGTGTCATTTTGGCCACTACCTTGTTTGTTTTGGGCACGGTGGGTTTCAACACTTACATTTCCAACTTCTCCCGCTACAACGTGTTGTATGGCTCCATCGGCACACTCATCATCCTCATGCTCTGGGTATGGATTGTCGCCATCCTGATTTTGGCAGGCAATGACTTGAATTCGGGCATCCGTCGCGGGTACGACAAACTGAGTGATGCCGAGAACGAGATTCGCCAGCGTGAAATCGTCATCGAGGACCTGAAAAAGCATATCCAAACCTATCAGAGAGCCAATGAATACCGTTCGCAGCGCATCGAAGAGGTGAAGAAAAGCATTGCCGAAAAGAATGTCCTACTTCAGAACCTGGAGGAACAAAATAGGGATTATCAGTTGATAATCAAGGCTTACCAAGAGTTTGCCGAGTATGAGCGAAAACGTTCCGATGACCAATACAACCTGGATTTTGAGCCGAAGGAGGGGACGGAGACTCAGGAGGAACAATCCTAAAATGACGCCATGGGTATCGTAGCACGACAGAGCATCAAGGGCACCATTGCCACCTATATCGGGGTGGTGGTGGGTATCGTCACGACTTTTTTTATCCAGACGAAAGCCCTTCAGCCTGAGCAGATTGGCCTTATTGATATTTTACTGCAATGTTCTCTGCTGTTTGGCGGTTTGGCGCAATTGGGTACCAATTCGTCGGCCATGCGCTATTATCCTTTCTTCAAGGACGAGGAGCATCGCGACCATGGCTTTTTCGGCTGGACGCTAATCGTCCCACTCATCGGATTTTCCGTATTCCTGCTGGCGTTTTTTGCTTTCAAAGGGTCTATCGTGCATTTCTTTACGAAGGATTCCGAAGTCGGGGCTGACTTGTTCGCCAAATACGTCAATTTCGTTGTCCCGTTGGCGTTTTTCATGCTCTACATCTCTGTTTTTGAGACGAATAGCAACCTGTTGCTGCGCATCGTTTTGCCCAAATTCATCCGTGAGGTCGGCTTGAGGGTGGCTACGGCGGTGGTTTACCTTTTGTATTTCTACAAAGTCATTGATTTTGACGGTGTTATTATTGGTTTTTGCGTTTTTTATGGGCTTGCCACCCTCATCAATATCGTCTATTTGCTTTCATTGAAACGGGTCTCGTTCAAGATAGAACGGAGCTTCATCAAGGCGGAACTGCGACGCGATTTCCTGTTCTACACCTTGTTTATGATCACGGCGGCCTTGGCGGGCAATGTGATACCTATGTTGAGCAAGTTCTTCGTGGCGGCCAAGACGAGTTTCCATCTGGCAGGTGTTTTCACCATCGCCACCAACATCGCTGCGCTCGTTGAGATGCCTTACCGCTCGCTGGGTGCCATTTCACGTCCTCACATCTCTGAAGCCATGGCCAAACAGGATGTGAAACAGGCTGATGTGTTATGCAAAGGTGTCGCTCTCCACCAGTTCATTGCGGGCACCTTCGTTTTCTTCTTGATTTGGATCAACGTCGATTTCATCTTCGACTTGCTGCCCAATGGCGACATCTACCGCTTGGGCAAATGGGCCGTCCTGATTCTCTCGATGAGTCGTCTCGTCTATTCCACGCTTGGGGTGACGACTACGGTATTGAGCTATTCGAAATATTACTATTATTCCTTGATTTTCACCGTTTTGCTGGCTGGTCTATCCATCGGATTGAATACTTGGTTGGTGCCCAAATGGGACATCAACGGCGGAGCAACAGCCAACCTCGTTTCCTATCTGATTTATTATGTCTTGCTCATCAGCTTCATCAAGTGGAAAATCGGGGTGATGCCTTTGTCGAAGAAACTGATTCCGATGATGGCAATAATCCTGTTGCTGTTTGGCCTGAATTGGCTCTGGACCCTCGCATTGACTCCATGGTTTTCGGGCTTGCTCGCCAAATCAGTACTCGGCTTGGGCATTGATGCCGTGTTGAAGTCGGCCATTTTCCTTGTCATAGGTCTTGCCGCACTTTACAAACTGAAGGTTTCCCAATCAGTGAATGACTTGATTGACAGGGGATTGAAGATTGTTTTCGGCAAAAAGTTGGATTAACGTGTTATGTCCAACTTGCGGACAATTCTGCCTTGCTCGGTCAGTATTTCGATGGTGTAAACCGCAGGATCCAAATAGTTTAGGCTGATTTCCATCGTGTCGCTGTTGCCGCCGTCTTTTTTGAGAAGACATTGACCCAACAAGTCGAACAACCTGACATTTTTTATCCCTTCGGCTTCGATGAACACTTTGTCGTGGGCAGGATTGGGATAAACCTTGATGGGAAGCTTGAGATCGTCGACATCGTAGAATCCAGCCTGTATGACGATTTCCTTTTCGGTGGATCCGCAGTCGTTCCATGCACGGACTTTCAAGGTCGCAGTGCCGGGCGTGGTGGCATTCAAGGTGCATTGCGTTCCTAAGGCTTCCAAAATCCAATCTGGGTTTTCGCAAGTCCATTCATAATTTGTCGCAAATGCCACGGAATCAATGTAATAGCGGTATTCTCTTTGAACAAGGTCGGTCGAAACGAAGATCTGCTGAAGTCCCGTGATTTCGGAAATCGGTTCGGGATGTGGCAAAATGCTGAGATTCAAGCTGAACACGGAATCGCAGCCGTTGCTGGCAACGAAAACCTGTTCATAATGCCCCGATTGCGCATATTCGTGACCATACCAGATGATGCTTTCGCAAACCGTGGTGTCTGTGGCGAAGTTGTATGCATCGATAATTTCGAGTTGCAGTGTGACGATGCTGTCGCAACCGTTTACGGACGATAAGGTTTGCTGATACACGCCACTTTCCGTGTAGACTTGTCCATTCCAGTCATATTCGCCGCAGCAGGTATACGTAAACTGATGCTCAACACTATGGTTGAGATACAGGCTCATGGTCACGATGCTGTCGCAACCCTGCTGATTGGTGAACGTTTGCGTGTAGGCACCGCTTTCCGTGAGGGTCAAATTGCCCCACTGATAGGTGTCGCAGGCATAGACAGGGTAGGGGATGAAATACTCATCGGGGTGGTTGACGGTCAAGTATAATGTGGCGATGCTGTCGCAACCCCATTGGTTGACCAAAACGGCTTGATAGACGCCTGACTCATTGTAGACTTGACCGTTCCATTCGTAGGGTTCGCAGCTTGAAACCGTGGCGTAGCCTGAGTTCGTCTCATGCACTGAGATGCGCACAACATTGCTGTAAGAGGTGCCTTCTTCGTTGGTGGCCCAAAGGCGCAAATACCAGCCATCGTAGGTCACGTCCAAGTCTTGCCCAGTGTAAGCAATAGGATTGGTAAAAGCCGTATTTTCAGCGATTTCCCATCCGTAACTATCGGCATTGTTGAGATTGGGTGTAACCAATTCTAGTGGGCCTTCATCGCAAATGACAGCTGGGTCGAAGAGATGACCTATAATTGGTAAAGGCGAGAAATCGAGGTTGCGAATGGGTCTGACGGCAAAATACCCACCTGAGCTTGGGTTGATATTGGTCTTAGGGCAAACGCTTATGTAGGCATTCCAAGCCCAGGCTCCCTCGGGGTAAGGTGAACCAAAATGGACATACCAGGCCCTTTCAGCGTTTTCTTGGGTGCTTGACCAGTAGGGGTGAAGTCCAAGTTTTTCGCCAATGGTTTCCAAGACAGGCTCATAAAAAATGGCGTTGACATACAACATTTTAAGCTGTCCCGCAGCAGGCAAATACCATCCGTTCGCAATGTCGACCATACCGGCAGCATATTCTCCAGTGTAGCCATTGGCTTGGTAATGATTGATGATTGCCAGCGTGTTGGCAAAGCCGTCAGTATCAGCGAAGGCGCTGGTCAGGATATCGTTGCTCATATTGATGACATGGTCGAGTCCTTCTATTTCGTCTTCCAATCCCCAGGGGACGGACAATGCCACATCATGCAAAGCCACCATCCAGCCTGAGGAGCCTGTCTCGTCGACGTAGAACACCACACCTTGACTGCCGTCAGGATTGGTAATCACTTGACCCAAATGATATGCTTGCGCGTGTAAGCCCAAGGCGGAAAACAGGATAAACGAAAGGGTTAAAAGTATGTTTTTCATGATTTTTTGCTTTTAAAAGTTCCTGATACTGCGTACGTCCATAGGGGCTTGGGGCATGTCGGTTCTCGTCTTCACCACCGCACCCATAGCTCCGCTTGAAGCATAATACAAGGCGCAATCGTTGTCGAATCCGAATGTGGATGACGACCAATAGACCCAAGGGCCTTGCATAAGTGTGCCTCCAATCTGCTTGAGTGAATTGTTGACGACGGGGATGCTGCCGTAGAGGATGTTCAATTGTCCGAGTGAGGGCCAATACCAGCCGTGCTCATAGTCGACCGCCCATGCGCCTGGATATCTGGAGTGGTCGTACTGCGATGCCGCACGCAGGAATCCTGTGTTGTCATAGCCGTCAAGGTCGTAGATGGCATCACGTATTGACTGCCATCCCGTCAGTCCCCAAGGAAGCTCGTACATGTTGGACCAATAGATTTGGTGGGCTTGGATTTGAGGGTGAATGATCCATCCATGCTGCCCTGACTCATCGACGTAGAAAACCACGCCGATGCCACCACCCGTATAGTCATGAGGACTTACAATGAGGGTGTCAGAACCTTGTACGCATAGGATGTCGCCGATTTTGACAGTCTGTCCCCAACCAAGCAATGGAAGCAGGATACCTAATAATAATAACGTTCTTTTCATAATGATGTTAGATTTACTTGTTCTACCAATCCCAGTTAAAGAACCCGTGGGAGCTGGCGGTTTCTTTGACAACTTTCTTGGCCACTTTATAATAGTTGTTTGTAACGCTTACCAAATACACGCCTGCCGCCTTTCCCGCCAACGAGTAGGGTACGGTGGTGCCTTCTACTGAGGTCTCAACACTGAATCGGTCAATGAGCTGACCAAGATAATCGTAGATGACGATATAAGCCGTGCCTTCCATCCCAAGGAGCTTCAGGTTGAAGTCGGCCTTGGTGGGATTGGGGTAGATGACGATATCGGGACGGGAGTCGTGGTTGATGAGGAGGGTCCTCTCGACGTAACCACATTCGGTGTAGACCCTAACTTTCAGCGTAGCTGTGCCAGGCGAGTTGATGTTGACGGTGCATTCGGGCGAGTCGGGGGAGGTGCTGATGCTCCATGGCCCGTCGATGCTCCATTCATAGCCGAAGCAGTCGGGTACAGGGTCGATGCTGTAGGTGAAACTGCCGTTGGTTTGGTAATAGATGAGGCTTTCTCCTTGGATGGGGCTAATAATAGGCGAATGACCGATGCTGAGATAAAGATCTATGAGTGTATCGCATCCGATAGTACCTGGTACGATTTGCTCAAAGTGACCGCTTTGTGTGTAATTGATGCCGTTAAATGTTATCTCGTCGCATCCGTCGATAAAGACTTCTTTTTTGTTGATGGAGTCAATGCTGAGGTATAAAGTGACCAAACTATCACAGTCGTGGATACTGGAAAGGAGCTGTGAGTAAATTCCGGGTTCAGTATAGGTGATATTATTCCAAACGAAATTTGTGCAAGAGATTGTGTCAAACGAGGTCTCGTAAGTCTGCCACACGCTAATTTGTACCGTATTGCTGTATGTTGTCCCCAACATGTTTGAGACATAGTAACGAAGGAACCATCCGTTGTGTTCGAAACTAAGTGCCTCGCCGTTGTAGGAAATGGGATTGTCAAAAGTGGCAGTCGGACTCAGCTGCCAACCTTGAGAAGTCGCAAATTGTGTCTGCGGGAGGGTCAAAGAAAGACTTGTTCCTGGACAAATGGGTTCGGGAGCGATGATGCCATCTACGGTAGGAGGTTTTACAATGAGTTGTATGTTTTTTACGGCACGCACGCGTGTGTGTCGAGACTTTCTTTCGCGTATACAATGACCTGAACGGATATTGCCTGAGGGAACACAACACAGGGCATAGGCTTCAGAATCATTGGCTTCTGAGCTGGACCAATAATAATTCTCCGATAAAATATCGCCATAGATTTGTAACGTATCTTCAATGAATGAAAAGGCACCAAACAGCTTCAAAAGTTGTCCAGCAGTAGGAAGATACCATCCATTTTCGTAATCGACGGAGTTTGCTGCAATAATCTGGCCGTCTTCAAAGCTACGGATGACACCTGTGTTGGCGAAACCGTCAGTTTCGTCAAGTAAGGCACAATAAGGAGGGGCACAAGTTTGGTCAGGGAGGTTTGGTACATTGCCTTTGATGCCCCATTGAGCATAAGTCGAAGCATCATTCAAGGCCACCATCCAACCATCGGTCTGGTTGGGGCTGATATAGAAAAGGACGCCTTGGCTGCCATCGTCGTTGGTGATGAGGTCGCCAATGTGATAGGTGGGATGAATGGGACTGGGAACGGTGAAGTCTCTGATTTGTCGGACACCAATACCATTGGGATGATAGTTGACGTGGTTATCCTTCACATAGTCGCCAAGACTACCTCCCATATTCATGTCGTAAGCGTGATATTCGGTTAATTCAGTAGACGACCACCAATATTTCTCATTATTCATTGGGAATGGCGCGCCGCCAACGATCTGTAAGGAAGTGTTAATTTCAGGATAATATGAATATAAGTACCGCAATTGTCCTGCACTAGGCAAATACCATCCATTGTCATAGTCGACGGACCAAGCTGCAGGGAAATCAGAACTCGAACCAGAGTTGCGGATTGAAAGGGTGTTTTGACGGCCATCCAAGTCATGCATGGCAGTACGGGCAGTCTCGTAGTTGGGAAGGTCGGGAATGTCGTATCCATAATAAGTACTGCTACACCATTGGATGGACGAGACTTGGTCTTGAAGGGAGACGGCCCAACCGTGTGTGTCGTTGTTGTCCACATAAAACACAATGCCTTCAGCGGTCTTTCCCGATGAAGCAAACTGTTCCGGCTTAACGGTAGTGCCATCTGTACAAAGAATGTCTCCTATGCAAACTGCTTGCCCGAAAGCTGACATGCAAAGTATAGTGGAAACCAATAGAAGAAGTAGAAGCCTTTTCATGCTATTGAGAGTTAATATTTAATACAACGCTGCAAATATAGTCAATTATATCAATAGGTGTTGTATTTATGCAAAATAACTGTTCAGCTTTTGAAAGCCGAATGGGGCGTCAATATGCAAAAAAACGTCCTTGAAAAGGTCGTTGATGAAAACGGAGATAACCTCTCCCATCTTTCCTTCATTAGCCGTCCCACACGAAGCATTGTAGAATTGCAAAGTCTTGTCCGTAGGAAGCAAGGCAGCGGGGTCGGTTGTCATTTCCAGCAGCTGGTGCTCGTCGTTGGCCACTTTCACGAGACCCGACTTAATGTAGGAATAATAGTCAAGGATGGGGTTGTTGGAGAAGTTGTAAACGACAGAAGGACAGCGCATAAGAGCAGAATCGAGGTGGATGGCCGATTCGTTGGAGACCATTAAGTCTATCTTGCTGATGAAATCGAATGAGTTTTCAGTTTTCGGATTGGAAAAAGAGATTCCCTTTTCGGCCAACCAGTTCGTGTCGAGCGCACCGTAACGGGGGTGTGGCCTTAGAACGAGTTTAAAACCATGCTCCAGCAGATTGACACAAAGGCTTTTGACCTTTTCGAAGTCATCCAGCATATTGATGGCAATGCCTATGGTGCTCACTTTCTCGATGGCTTTCGGCTTGTATTTCTGGAAGATAGGGTCAAATCTCACCCCGCCAGATAAAACCACCTCTCCTTCAGGTTGGCCAGCAAACAAGTATTTCTCAAGGCTTTCTTGTCCGTCGAGGAAAGAATAGGAGGCGATGAGTTTCGGGAAGCCTTTTGCTACTGAAGCGTGTTGAACATATATTGACTTGATACCCAATTCTTTGGCTCGTAGCAGCAGGCAACGATGGAATTCGCCTTGGTCGCTGGAGACAACCAATACCTTCACCTGATAATGTTCAAGGTATTCTTTGGCGATTTGGTAAAACCCGTAGGTCGACCACAAGCGGGTGAAGTACTTTTTAATCAAGGGTTTGGTGGCAGCATCGGCCTTCCGATAGGTCTTCAGCAAAGCAGGAAGATAGGGCAAGGAAAGCCAATATGCGCGACGTTTGTTGACGTCGGTTTTGTGGTTTTTCAGGTAGAGGTACTCGCCTTCACCCAAATGCTCAACGATAGGGTCCAATGACCGTTGGTTGTTGATGGAAACGCCAAAAAAGACAATGCCTTTGTAATTTGAGGGCAAAGCCTTGTATTTGAAGTGGATGACAAAGGTGTAGTAGAACAATTGAGCGAAGAAAATACAGAGTTGCTTGAACAATGACGGCTGCTTTTCATTGGAAATGAAAATGATACGGTTGATGTCTACTATGTCAAGCTGGCTGTATTTCATCGCTGTTTTTTTTTATTCTAACTTCAGCGGAAGTTGATGCCCGCTTTGGAGGATGATGTTTTCCACAAATTCGCGGAATGCGCCTTCGCCGCCTTTCTTTGTTAATACCATGTTGCCCAAGGCCTTGACATAGGTCGGGGCATTGGCGGGAACGCCTGAGATGCCGACGGCTTTCAGCAGTTCCATGTCCACGATGTCGTCTCCAATATAGGCGATATCATCCAAGGTGATGCCCAGTTTTTGACACAATTCAGTGGCAATGGCGAGTTTGTTCCTTGCCCCTTGAAACACATAGTCGATTTTCAGTTTTTCGGCTCGGCGTGTCACGATGTTGGTGTCTTCTCCCGTGATGATGCCTACAGGGATACCTAACCTATGGGCGAAATACACGCCGGCACTGTCAGACGTGTTGAATTTTTTCCATTCGTTTCCCGTTTGGTCATAGTACATGCCGCCGTCGGTCCAAACGCCGTCGATGTCAGTCAATATCAGTTTAGGTAGGTTCATTTTTTTGCGTCTTTAGTGTGATTAGCAGAGGTGTTGCGGATAGATGACTTCGTTGGCAGGGATGTCAGTTGACAGGCGTTTCCCAACCACTTCGTTCAGCTGGCTCCACTTGAAACCGTCGCCGGGGCTCAGCATGTGCAAGTCGGCTTCGGTGATGATGTCGCCTTTCTTCATGTCGTGGAGGGTGGCTATACTGCGTTCCAGCTTGATTTTGGAGGCAGCCACGCTCTTGTCGATGTAGATGTCTTTTGTGCCCAACCATTTCTCGCAGATGCGGATGTCACGCACCATTCGGTTGACGCCATCTGGACCCAACGACCCCGCTTGGTCGGTGCCTTTCATGCGGCGGTCGATGGTGATGTGCTTTTCGATGACTTCGGCACCCATGCCCACGGCAACCACAGGGGCAGCGATGCCGATGGTGTGGTCTGAAAAGCCTATCTTGTATTGCGGATAGTGCTCTTTCAGATACAATATGGTGTTGAGGTTCAGATTGTCGGGATGGGTCGGATATTGTGAGACGCAGTGCAGAATGGTGATGTCGTTGTGGTAACGGGTGATGACGTCCAAAGCGTCGTCAAGTTCCTTTTTCCCTGCCATTCCGGTCGAGACGATGATGGGGATCTTGGTCTCTGCCATGGCGGCCAAAAGCGGCAGGTTGGTCAGGTCGCGGCTTGCCACTTTCAGGTAGTTTGGAGTGAAGAGTTTCAACAGCGACAGACAGCCTTTGGCGCAAAGCGTTTCCACAAATTCAAGGCCGAGCGACTTTGCGTATTTGTAAACCTCAAAATGTTCCTCGTCGGAGAGTTCCAAGAAAGCGCGGTGCTCGCCGTAGGTCCTGCCGAACGAATTGGGCGAGTCGTAGATGCGGTTCATCTGCGAGGGGGTCATCTCCTCTTTCAGGTCGCGTTTGGTGAGTTTGACGGCGTTCATGGGCTTCAAGTCCAAGTCGAACACCTCTTCTTTGATGGGCCTTGACACCAATTCTGCGATGAGCTTGGCAATGTCAACGGAACCGTTGTGGTTTTGCCCAATTTCTCCAATGATATATGTTTCTCCTTTCGTAATCATGCTATTTCGTGTTTTGTGTGATGATTCTTTTCATGGAAGCTTTCAACTCTTCGTGTTGGTCAATATAGCCGACGACTTCTTCCAGCCCGAAATTGGGGTTGGCTTTTATCAGCTCGGCATAGACCTGTTGGGCATTCTCGAAGTCTTCTTGGGTGTCGACGGTCAATCGGATGTCGTTTCGGCCTTGGATGAAATCGGGACAATCGACCCATTCGCAATGGTACGCTTTAGGATGGGTGTAAACGTGAATGGTGACATGCTCATGGGCGGGAATTTCATCGGTTGAAGCGGCTACTTTTGTCAGCGCATCAAGCGTGACAAACTCGCCCCAGAATCCGAAATGGGTTTTGATGGAGGGCAACTCGTTGATTCTGAATCCGATGTACTGGGCGTCACTGCGTTTGGCTTTTTCGATAAGAGTTTTGATGCCGTCTGGATCAATAAAGGGGTTATCGGAACAAATCCTGATGATGCCATCGACGTGGAATTTCTTGGCAGCCTTGATAAAACGGTCTAAGACGTCGTTCTCAGAGCCTCTATAAACGAGCTCTCCGTTCCTTTCGAGATGCTCCACCAGCGCGTCATTGTCCTTGGAGGTTGAGGTCGCGACGATCACTTTGGCATCGCTGGCTTGATGCAGTTTGTCAAGGATGATGTCCAAGATGCATTTGTCTCCGTGAAAGGGTTTCAAGATCTTTCCTGGGAGGCGGGTCGAGCCCAAACGCGCTTGTATGATGATACCTATGTTCATAGTCAATGGAATTTGCCTTGTGCTTTAAGGGAATAGTAATGCTCCTTGTCGCGATATTTAAACACCGTTGCCGGATTTCCTCCCGCTATGCCGCATGGAGGAATGTCTTTCACCACGACCGCTCCGGCTTGGATGATGGCACCTTCGCCGATGGTCACTCCTCCCAAAACGATGACGCGGCTACCGAACCACACATTGTCGCCGATGGTCACGTTTTTGGTAATACAAGTGTCGTCGTAAGGGATGGCATCTCCCTCGTAATTATGAAAATCCGTGATGATCATGCAGTCTTTTCCGGAATGAAAGTTGTCGCCGAACACCACTTTACCCTTGCCGCTCACATCCAAACCATTAAAATTCGGATTTTTCCCTAATACGGTCTGAGGCGTAAGATGCGTCCAACCATGAATGGATACTTCTCCTTGATGGGAATGGACAATCCTTAGTGTCCTCTTTTCCAATATCTTATACCATAGCTTTGGGAAAAACAACAATACTTTCCGTATCATGATCAAGAGTTTTTGTCGAGTAAAGAGGCGTATTTTCCAGCCAATGCTTTTCGTGAATAGTGTTCTAATCCATCCATTGGGTTGTCGGGTAAACCGCCATCCAAATAGCTTTGGTATAGTTTGCTGATGGCTTCCTTCATCTTGTCCTTGTCTTCAAAGCCAACGGTCACTCCGGCATGGGTTTCTTGGAGGAGCCTTGCAGCGTCGCCGTTTTCGGGACCGATAGCCAAAATCGGGCGACGAGAGGCCAAGTATTCATACAGCTTTCCCGTTAGGATGCCTTTGGCATTTGGGGTGTTGTTGACAAGGAGCAACAACACTTGCGAGGCTTCTTGGAGGCGTTTCACTTCATCGTGCGGGACTTGGGTGACGAGTTCGGTGTTTCCCATCAAGCCGCGTGAAGTCAGGTTTTCGATGACAGATTGGTCAACTTGTCCTACCAATTTGATTTTTAATGCTTTGCCGAAACCTTCAACTTCGTTTTTCAGTTCTTGCAAGGCTTGCCAAAACACAGGCGCATTGCGTGATGGGGCTACAACACCGAGGTGGGTGAGCGTAAACTCGTCCGACAAAGGCGCTCTTTCTTCGTCTGGACTGCAATCCCAATCGTAGCCGTTTTGGATCACTCTGACGTTTCTGTTTCCCAACCGGCCCAGTCCTCTGGCCCAATCCCAGCCTACGGTGACCACTTTGTCGGCTTGCGTCAGCACTTGACGCTCCAATTCGTGTTGCCTTCGGTCGGCCAAACGAGTGAGATGAAGTTCGTCGTAAAAATCAATCTCGGTCCATGGGTCGCGGAAGTCGGCAATCCAAGTTAGCCCTGTTGCTTTCTTCAACTTCATGGCAATTAGGTGCATGGAGTGGGGCGGACCCGTGCTGATGACGGCGTCCACAGGATGTTCTTCCAAGTATTGCTTCAGATAGCGCACCGAAGGATTCACCCACCAACGCCGTGCATCGGGGATAAAGCAATTGCCACGAATCCAGACGGATAGCTTCTCTTTCCACCCGCTTTTTTTCGATTCGGAGGCAAATCCCACTTTGACTTTTTCTTGCTTGTTGATACCTAGGAACTTTTTGTAAAAGTTGTAAGGCTCAACGATAGGTCGCCTGATGACTTCCGCCTCTGGACAAACGTCTTTTTCTAGCGTGGGGTCGATGATGGGATATTCAGCGTTTTCCGTGGTGTAAATCACGGGTTGCCAGCCGTATTCGGGCAAGTATTTCGACATTTTCAGCCAACGTTGTACGCCGCTGCCGCCCGACGGAGGCCAATAGTAGGTGATAATGAGTACGCGCTTCATTGTCTTTTTTCTTTTTTCTTAGGGAAGAAGGTATAAACAATAGCTCCCAATATGCCGAAAGCAGCTCCGCTTCCTTCCATGCTTTTTAATCGGCCAGAATAAACGAGGGCGGCAATAAGGGCCAAAATCATCAGCAGCGAGCTGATGAAAGTGATAGTGTTGCACACGGTGTAGGCTTTAGGTGCATATTCCATCACGATTTCATGTTCACCGCTGGGAATGAGGGCACAACGCAACAGATAATCGGCTCTGAGCAGAGGCTGTTCTTGTCCGTCAACAAACATCTTCCAACCTTTCTCAGTCCAAATCTCTGAAAAGACAACCAGATAGTTGGCGGTGCTCGGTCCCTGAGCCTGTCGAAGGGCCGAATTGAATTTATAAGTCAGCTTGTTAGGTAAGTATTCTGTCAAAGTAATCTGAGGAAGGATGCTATCCATAAGCCTATAATCTCCAACCTGTTGTGCAAACTCCTTATGGAGGATAGCCGTATGAGCCAAATCTGTGTTGCCCAGCGCGTCAATCTCTTCATTGGGCGTGTCGACCCAAAGGATGTCGTTGGGAATCCAGGCGTTGCCGAAAGCGAAGGGATTCTGTATGGCGCTCGCATTGGGGTTGTAGATGACATATTTCGTGTTCAACATGTTGATAACGCTGGTCTTCGATAGTTTATCCATCAATTCTTCTCCTGTCTTTGCGCTCCTGAGTTGGTTTAACTCGCCACCAAGATACTGTGTGATGACATCCTGATAACGGCGCAGTTTGGCTCCTGAATAGCCACCAAGTGATTTGTGGAAATAGCAGGTGCTGGCGTCATTGAACATGTCTTTGGTGATGTCGGCTACTCTATAATCCAAGGTTTTGTCGTTCAGTATGCTTTGGTCTGCAGAGGAAGCTACAAAGGGCTTGTTGAATCTTGACTTGTCGATGAAATTGTCGTTATTGAGGTAGCGTTTGTCAATGGGGAACATGTCGATGAGCACGAGTACAGCGAGAATCGGGAATGCGATTTGACCTTTCAGCTTGCCTTTGCCATAGAGGAAAAGCGGCACTGCGGAAAGGAGGATGAAGAGCAGGCTCCTGAGGGCGTCTTTGCGGAAAATGGCTACGCGGACGTCTTCCAGTTGTGTGGCAAAGGCTTGATAGAGAGCACCGTCCTTGCCTGAGGACAGTTGTGCAAACTGTTCGGCCTCGCCTTGACTAAGGAAGCTGAAGAAGGCTTTCGGGGCGATGTAGAACAACAAGCAAACGCCTGCCGTGATGCCTAAGGCGATATAGAATTTCTTGAGGTTCTGCTTGAAACTATCGGAGTTTTTCGCGATTTCGGCCAAGCCCAAAAATCCCAACAGCGGCATGGTGACTTCCGCAATGACCAAAGTCATGGAAACGGCCCTAAACTTGTCATAGCCAGGAATATAGTCCAAGAAGAAGTTGGTGAAGCCCATGAAGTTTTTGCCCCAGCTGAGTAGGATGGAGAGCAGGGTGGCGATGAGCAGCGCCCATTTCAACTTGCCTTTCACAGTTATGGCACCCAAGACAAAGAGGAAGACGACGATGGCACCTACATACACAGGGCCGCTGGTACCTGGTTGGTCGCCCCAATAGGCGTTGCTCTGTGCGATGCTGTCCTTAAACCGGTTGTCGCTGACCTTGTCTAGGGCTGGGTTTTGCTTTCCGATATAAGCCGAAGCTCCACCTTTGGCATTGGGAATCAACAGACTCCATGTCTCGCCTTTGCCGTAGCTCCATTGCGTGATGTAGTCGCGGTCGAGGCCTTTGGTTTGGTTCTCTTCATTGCGGGTGAGCACGGGTTTGCCACGGGTGGTTTCCTTGCCGAATTCGTAGCTACCATAAAGTGTGGTCGAACAGGTCAGCACGCCGATGATGGCGGCCACGACCAGACAAGCGGAAGCCTTGAAAAAATGTCCCAACTGCTTGCTTTTGATGTCGCTGATGAGTTCTGCGATGGCCAAAATCACGATGATCAAGGCCAAATAATACGTGATTTGCAGGTGTCCTGTCCTGATTTCAAAGGCCAGGGCAAAAGCGGTCAATAGGCTGCCCCACAGGTATTTGCCTTTGTAAGTCAGCAGCATGCCCGCGATGACGGGTGCCATATAGGCCATGGCCATGGCTTTGGCGTTGTGGCCTGCGCCGATGACGATAAACAGGTAGGATGTGAAACCATAGGCAATGGCACCGATAAAGCTAATCCAAAAGCCGCAATCGAGCACCAAAAGCAAAACGAAAAAGCCTAACATTGAGATAAATACGGCTCCGAGCGACTGCGGCATCCCAATCTTCAAGGCTTGATAAATGGGGCTGGTCAGGTTGCCTTTGGGGCTGACGGAGATGTTCCATGCCGGCATTCCCCCAAATGGAGCATTGGTCCAAAGGGTTTGTTCCCCCGTTGTCTCACGAAATTGGTTGATTTCCTGCGACATGCCAAGGTGCATCTCGATGTCGTGCTGCTTGATGCGTTTGCCTTCCAGCACCGGACTGAAATAAACCAACGTGATGACCGCAAAGGCAATGATGGCCGCCACGATGCTTAAAACCTTCGGTCCCTGAGCTTGTCGAAGGGCCGAAAATCTGTTGTTTTCTTTGGTTGTAGTATTACTCATTCTGTTCAAAATTTCTATTCAACTTCTTCAAAATCAGTGTATTCTCCGAGGTTTGGGTCGATATGGGGATTCTGTGGCTTTTTGGGCGTTTCTTGCATTTCTTCTTCAGCCTGTTGCTGCATCTTTCGGTTGAGTTTGCGCATTTTGTGGTTGAATATCAGCCTGATTATCATGCTGAAAGCATAGAAAAACAAAACGATGATAAGTAATGTGCGAAGAAGTCCCATTGTGCTATTTGACTTGATTTATTTGATTTATGCTGCGAAATTACGGTTTTTCTGTTTGCGATGGTTGTTTTTTGCTGAGAATGTCACGATAAGCGGCTCCAAGAAAGCCCGTTCCATAGCCGAAAAGCTGACAATATGCCGCTGGAACGCTGAGCAAAGCCACTTTCAGGCTCTTGTTTTTCAGTAATGAATCGGCAAATACCATAAGGCAATAGAGTAGGATAGGAGTGAACCAAAGCCAGTGATGGAAAATGCCTAACACGACCAAAACAAGGTTGCCGACCACAAAAGCGGCAGGCAATAGATGCACGAGCTTGAAGGTCTCAGGATACTTGTTTTTCAGCACGATACGCGCCTCGCCTGAATGCTTCACCTGACGGAAAAACGAGCTGAATTTGACTCTTCGTTTGTGGTAGACGAAAGCCTCAGGAAAGAGCCGACAGCTGTATCCGTTTCTGAAAATCCTGGTACTCAGGTCGATGTCCTCGCCATAACGTATAGGAGCGAAGCCTTCCAAGGCTTCGAATACGCTTTTCTTAATGCCCAAATTGAAGCTGCGTGGATAGAACTTGTCCATCTTCCGCTTACCGCCTCGGATGCCGCCCGTGGTGAAAAACGAGGTCATTGCATAGTTGATGGCTTTCTGGATGGTCGTGAAAGAAGGATGGGCGCGGTCGGGACCGCCGAAGGCATCGCAAGGCTTGCGGTCGAGTTCGGATTTGATGGTCTCCATGTAGTTTTCTGGCACGATGACGTCTGAGTCCAAGATGATGAGATACTCGCCTTGGCTGCGTTCGGCACCGTAGTTGCGCGATGGTCCAGGGCCGGAGTTGGGCTTGAAGTAGTAATTCAAATTCAACTTGTTGGCGTATTTTTCGCAGACCATGTCGCATTTTTCTGTCGATCCGTCTTCCACCACCACGACCTCAAAGTCCTTGAGTGTCTGGCTACAAAGGCTCTCCAACAGCTCGTCAACTTCTTGTGGCCGGTTGTAGACGGGTATGATGATTGAAAACTGCATTTCCATTATTTTTTGCAAAGATAGGGATTCTTTCCGTATTTTTGCGCTATCAAACGCGATTATCTCAAATGAAAAAACTGATAGCCTTTTTCACCAAGATTTTTCCCCGCCAATGGCTTATCAAACTGAGTTATTTGTTCAGCCTATTGGTCAGGCCATTCTATCTCGGCAACAAGGTGGAATGCCCTATTTGCGGCGGCCATTTCCGCAAGTTTTTGCCCTACGGCTATGGCAAGGCGATGGACAACCGTTTGTGTCCCAAGTGCTTGTCGTTGGAAAGACACCGTTTGCTTTGGCTTTATTTGAAAGAGAAAACGGACTTCTTCACCGCACCACTGAAAGTGCTGCATTTTGCGCCTGAGCAACCTTTCCTGAAACGTTTCCGCGCCTTGAAAAACCTAGACTACACCACGGCCGACCTTGATTCGCCCATTGCCGACCTTCACCTTGATGTTACCGCCATCGACCAGCCGAGCAGCACATACGATGTGGTCATTTGTAACCATGTTCTTGAGCATGTCAGCGATGCGAACAAGGCTTTTTCGGAAATCAAGCGCATCTTGAAGCCGAATGGTTGGGCGATTCTCCTCGTGCCCATCAATCCCGATGTGGATACCTTCGAGGATCCAAGCATCACCGACCCGAAAGAGCGTGAACGTCTCTTCGGGCAATACGACCATGTGCGCCAGTTTGGCCGCGACTACGCCGAGGTGTTGCGTAAGGCGGGCTTCATGGTGACGGAGGACAGGCTTTACTACGAGATTTCTGAAGAACAGCGCGAGCGGATGCACTTGGCGCGCAGGGGGGAGGAAATCATCTATCGCTGCTCATTGTCGTGAATTGCGTCCCGCAATTCACCTAAACAATGATTCAACCAAACTGCGAGACGCAGTTTGGGACAATGAAAAACAACAAAAGGCGATTCCCCACCGGGGTCGCCTTCGTTACCTTAAATAAGAAATATAACGGCTTCCGAAAATTAATACTCGTCAGAAACTGTAAGTCTTTTTCTGCCTTTGGCTCTGCGGCGGGCCAGTACCTTACGGCCGTTTGCCGTTGACATTCTTTCTCTGAAACCGTGTTTGTTTCTACGTTTTCTGTTCGATGGTTGGAAAGTGCGCTTCATTTCTCTATTCTATTTTGTTTGTTATTTTTCGCTATAAATCCCTTTGAATCGGGCTGCAAAAGTACAAAGAATTTCCTTTGCTCCAACACTTTTCTTGAAAAAAATGTTAAAGGCGAAACCAATTCTGATTTCGCCTTTATTAATTCATTGATAATTAGCTTTTTGTCAAACTGTTATCAAATGCCTTATGCGACCGTTTCCTTTTCGGGAATGTTTTTCAAGGTCTCGACCAGGAAGTCCCAGAAGGGCTGTACGCTCTCGATGAGCAGGGCTTCGTCGGGGGAATGGGGGTGTACCAAGGTGGGACCGAATGAGACCATATCCCAGTGCGGATACTTCGAACCGAGGATGCCGCATTCCAAACCAGCGTGGATGACCATCACCTTGGGCTCTTTGCCGAACTTCTCCATATAAACCTTCTTCATCAGGTTGAGGATGGTGGAGTTGATGTTGGGCTTCCAGCCGGGGTAGTCGCCAGTGGAGTAGGCCTCAGCGCCATTGTCGGTGAGGTTCTTGCGGATTTGTTCGGCCAGTTTGTCCTTGGCGGCGTCGACGAGGCTGCGGGTCAGCGAGGCGGTGGTGATTTTGCCGTTTTCCATCTTGATGGTGGCCAGGTTGCTTGAAGTCTCGGTGGTGCCTTCAAAGTCTTCCGACATGGCGATGACGCCGTTGGGATAGCGTGCGATGGCGCAGAACATGTTGTCTTGCGTCTTCACGTCGATGACCTGTTTGGGCATCTCGGCGGGTTCGCAGAGGATGGCCAGCTCAGGCTCCACTTCGGCAAACTCTTCCTTGCAGATGCACTCATATTCAGCGGCAAATGCCTTGAATTCTTCTTCCTTGTCGGCAGGCACGACCACGATGGCTTCAGCCTCTCTCGGGATGGCGTTGCGGAGACTGCCGCCGTCGATGCAGGCAAGACGCAAGCCGTATTTCTCGGCTGCCATCAGCAGCATGGTGTTCAGCACCTTGTTGGCGTTGGCGCGACCCAAGTTGATGTCCATGCCTGAGTGACCACCTTTCAGGCCTTTCACAAAGAGGCGGAAGGCTTTCGTGCCAGCGGGAACGGCTTCAAACGTAGGCGTCCAAGTGCCGATGTTGTCCACGCCACCGGCGCAACCCACGTAGAGTTCGCCTTCGGTTTCGGAATCCATGTTCATCAGAATGTCGCCTTTCAGCACGCCAGGTTGCAGCTTGTTGGCTCCCGTCATGCCGGTCTCTTCGTCGATGGTGAAGAGGGCCTCGATGGGACCATGTTGCAGGTCGGTGGCTTCGAGGACTGCCATGGCGGCGGCGGCACCCAGACCGTCGTCGGCGCCGAGGGTGGTGCCGTTGGCCTTCACCCAGCCGTTTTCGATGTGGGTCTCAATCGGGTCGTTCTCAAAATCGTGTACCTTGTCGGCATTCTTTTGCGGGACCATGTCCAAGTGGGCTTGCAGGATGACGCCTTTGCGGTTCTCCATGCCAGGAGTGGCGGGTTTGCGCATGATGACGTTACCGCAGTCGTCGACCATAGTCTCAAGGCCGTGGTCTTCACCCCATTGCTTCATGAAGGCGATCACCTTAGCTTCTTTCTTCGAAGGGCGCGGAATCTGCGTTAAGCTGTAGAAATTGCTGAACACGCCTTTCGGTTCCAAATCTTTGATAGTCATGTTGTTGATTGTTTATTGTTTAACTGTTTAATTGTTGTTGCGTTCGCAGATGTTGTAATTGTCTACAGCGATTGTCAAACAATTAAACAATTCAACTGCCAACAATTCAACATCAAAATAGTCGGCTAAAATACGACTTTTTTCTTATTGTCAACCAAGGGGAGGAGGAATTTTTTGCCGATAAAAGGAAAAAAGCCACTGTAACAGCGGCTTTTCCCATAATGTCAAATGGCAGTTGGAATTGTCATTTACCTACCACCAGTTGTTTTTTGTGAATATTTCCTGCATTATCGGTGATTCTCAATAGATAAATGCCTTTAGAAAGACTTTCGACAGCGGTTTCATTGCCTTCGAAAACCTTGACGAGTTGTCCTAGTTCGTTGTAGACTTGTGTCTTGCTAGCGGCGATACCTTTTATTATTACCATATCGGAGGCAGGGTTGGGGTAGATTTCTATGGGTTCCGACTGGGAATCCGAAACGCCTAGCATGTCAGTGATGTTGATAATGATCTCTTTTTTTGCATCATCAAGGGTGACGCGCAAGGTGTCTTGCCCGATTTCAAGCAGTTGGGCATAGCTTTCGTAGAAATCGACCTTGCCTGTCGCGCTTTCCCAACTTAGTCCGTAGAAGTCATTGAAGATCCGGAAGTCGTCACGAACGTTGTCGAAACAATCATATTCATCTTCTGAAATATAGCGTAAGCTGACTGGAGCAACGGCAACGAAACAAGTCGGACAATAATTCCCAACTTCGGGATATGGGTAGTTGTTTTCATAGAAAGTCCACCCGGAGCCAAGAAGGTCGACCATGTTAAAACCAATCATCTCGTGGGTGAAACGAGGCTCAGCCACGCCTTCCACGTCGTTGCCAGGTGCCATGCCTTTCTTGTCGGTCAGTTGACAGTCATAGTAGCAGTTGTTGGCATGGCTGGGTTGGCCTCCCTCGGTCCAAAGGTAACCGATGACGGCTCTTGTCGAAGGCCCGAAGACACCACCATAGTTCAGGAGATAGGCTGTGGTGTTCTCAGAGTCGTAGTTGGTGACAAAACCGACCACGCCACCTGAGTAAACACTTGAAGCATGGATGTTTCCTGCGTTGACGTTGTGGTTGATGGTGGCGTTGGCACTGTATCCGATAGTACCGCCTACCGAAGTGGTTCCGCTGACGTGACCTGTATTGATACAACCTGTAAGCGTGCCATAGAAATCACCGACAATGCCGCCAACGAAGTCCGCGTCGGAGTAGATGTTTCCGCTGTTGGTGCAATTATCGATTACACCCCAACTGGCGCCTGCAATACCGCCTGTGTAATAGAAAGTGGTGTTTACATCGCTGTAATTGTGGCAATTGTAGATTTCTGAGCCTTCACCAGCTGCGCCTACAAAAGCTCCAGTGTAAATCTCCCCGTTGATGTGGCTGTCCTTGATGCTGAGATTGCTGATGGAGGCATTGGCCCCAATGACGGAAAACAGACCTTGGTTGTCGTTGGTGGTGCTGTAATCGGTGGTGAGGTGGGTGATGGTGTGATTGCCGCCGTCGAAGTGGCCAAAGAAGATTTTCTGCCCGGGAATGGAAATGGGCGTCCAAGGCGTGTAGTTGCTGAGGTCAAGGTCTTTGTCCAACAGGAAGTATTGGTCGGCATAGCCAGGATTGCCATTGGGGAAGATGACACCGCTGGCTTCGGTACCACTGTTGACACGAGTCGCGATTTCGGCTAATTCCTCTGCCGAGGCGACAATGTAAGGGTCGTCAAATGTTCCCGTGCCGCCGCTTCTGCCCGGTGTCGTGTTGACGTTTAGTTCGCCTAAAGGCCGTATGGCATTAAGGGTTGCCCCGATGTTGGGCGTATCATAATCGTATCCGATTCTGGGTAGCATCTGCGCAAATGATGCGAATCCACTCAGCGTGAGTGTGATGAGTAAAGCAAGGATTTTTTTCATGGCTGTAAGGTTTTTGTTGTTTGCAATGTTAGGCTTTTTACGTTTGCAATATTAGGATTTTTTTGGGAAAATAGATGGATTTTTTCTACACAACATCAAAAAAAACTATTTTTGCAGCCAAATTTGAAACAAGATGAAAAAAGTATTTCCCCTTTTGTTGTTTGTCCTTCTGGCTTTTTCGAGTTGCCAGAAAGGACCGGTGATGTATACCCCCGCTGAAAAGCCGTCAGAGGTTGTCGCCAATGCTGAGAAATTCGTCAAACAGACGGAAAAACGTTCTTCACATTACTCCGCTGAAGATTGGAAAGTGGCTCTCGATCAGTTTATTGTCATGAGTAAGAATTATGTGGAAAAGAAGGGCGAAATGAGCGAGCAAGAAATCAGCCGCTTCACTGCCGCCCGTTTGAACTTCATGAAGTCTGTCCAGAAGAGCGGTACCGAGGATTTGGCTCGTCAAATCAAGGAAGTCTATAGTAGGATTGAACCCTGAAACTGACTGAAACACACAAAACAGGCGGATGAATGTTGGTTCACCCGCCTTTCTTTTTGTTTGACCTTAGGTTTATCGTCTGCTGCTTCCCAATCCAACGTAATATAGCAGCGTGACCAACGACGACAAGGCGGCCACAACGTAGGTGCTGGCAGCCCAACTCAAGGCTTCCTTGGCTTGTCCGAGCTCTGTTTGGCTGAGTGAGTTGGACGACTGTAGCCAAGCCAAAGCCCGCTTCGAGGCATTGAACTCGACCGGCAAAGTGACAACGCTAAACAGGAATACCAAAGCAAACATCGCAATGCCTAACCAAAACAGGGCAGGGAAGGTGCCGATGAGCAATAACCCAATGATGATGACTATCATCGACAGCTTGGAGGAGACGCTAACGGCAGGTACCAAAGTCGAGCGCAGGCGCAAAGGCGCATATCCAACTTTATGCTGCACCGCATGGCCACATTCGTGGGCGGCGACGGCAGCGGCTGAAACGCTGTTTGAGCGGTAGACGTCCTCGCTGAGGTTGACGGTCTTCTTGGTGGGGTCGTAATGGTCGGTCAGTTGCCCATTGATGCAAGTGACTTGGACATCGTAGATGCCATTGTCGTTGAGCATCTTTTGTGCGATTTGTGCCCCTGTGAGTCCGCCAGGCGAAAGCACTTTTGAGTATTTGGCGAATACGCTTTTCAATTTCAATTGTACCAGCAGCCCAACCAGGCCGATGACAATGATAAGAATCCAGTTTACGTTCATAATTCCTTTTTTTGATGTTTAAGGTGCAAAGATAATGGATTTTTTTAGATTGTTCGGTGAAAATATCGATGAGCGACCTGAAATTTTCCTATTTTTGACCTTTATTTCTCAACGAAGATGTCGATACAATCCTTTCATTTATTCTTGATTATCATGGCCGTAGTGGCTGTGGCGGTGTTTGTGAGCCTGTATTTTGTGGATGCAGGCTACGGTAAGTTTTACGATAAGAAGTGGGGACCAGCTGTCAACAACAAAATCGGTTGGGTGCTGATGGAGTCGCCCGTGTTCATCACTATGCTGTTGCTGTGGTTTCTGTCCGACCGGCGTGGTGACTTGGTGCGGATGGCTTTCCTGTTTTTGTTTGAGTTGCACTATATCCAGCGGTCGTTCGTGTTTCCGTTCCGGATGCGTGGAAATAGTGTGATGCCGCTTTCTATCGTTTTGATGGGTGTGACATTCAACGTGCTGAATGCCTTGATGCAGGGCGGCTGGATTTATTACATTTCTCCCGACGATTATTATCCTGCCGATTGGCTGACCGACCCGAGGTTCATTTCCGGTTTCCTGGTTTTCATCATCGGCATGTACATCAACATCCAGTCGGACGACATCATCCGCAATTTGAGGCGCGAGGGTGATACGAAACATTATTTGCCTCAAGGCGGGATGTTCCGCTATGTGACTTCGGCCAACTATTTCGGTGAGTTCGTGGAATGGATTGGCTTTGCCATTCTTACGTGGTCGTGGTCGGGAGCGGTGTTTGCCTTGTGGACTTTCGCCAACCTTGGGCCTCGTGCCGACCACATCTATAAGAAGTATCAGGCCGAATTTGGCAACCAGTTTGATACGAAAAAAGTCAAAAGAATCATACCTTTTATATATTGACCTATGGAAAACTCAATCATATTTACGCCTTGCGAAATTGGGCCTATCACTTTGCGCAACAGGGTGATACGTTCCGCGGCTTTTGAGAATATGGCCTACGGAAACCGCCCTTCCGACGATTTGCTCAACTATCATGAAGCGGTGGCACGTGGTGGTGTGGGCATGACCACGGTGGCTTATGCTGCCGTCAACCAGTCGGGGCTTTCGTTCAACGGACAGCTTTGGATGCGCGAGGAGATTGTCCCCGATTTGAAACGCCTCACGGATGCCGTGCATAGCCATGGTGCAAAGGCTTCCATACAGTTGGGGCATTGCGGCAACATGACCCATCGGTCCACCTGCGGCTGTATGCCGGTTGGGGCATCATGTGGCTTCAACATGTACTCGCCAACCTTTGTCAGAAAGCTCAAGAAATCAGAGATTTATTCATTGGTGCTTGATTTTGGCAAGGCGGTCGGCTTGGCACGCAAGGCGGGCTTCGACTGTGTGGAGATTCATGCGGGACATGGCTATCTCATTAGTCAGTTCTTATCGCCATATACCAATCACCGCCGCGATGAGTTTGGCGGCAACCTCGACAATCGGATGCGCTTCATGAACCTGGTCATAGAGGAGGTGATGCGTGCTGCGGGCAACGATTTGGCCGTGGTGGTCAAGGTGAACATGCACGACGGTTTCAGCAAAGGCATGGACGAAGACGAATGTCTTGCCGTGGCCAAACAGCTGCAACGTATTGGCGTTCATGCACTTGTGCTGACAGCCGGCTTCGTCAGCAAGGCACCGATGGAGGTGATGCGTGGTGCCATGCCGCTCAAGACTTTACGCTATTACATGGACACGAAGAAGTTTTGGTGGCTCAAAGCGGCTATCGCCTTGTTCGGTAGGAAACTGATTCCCACGGTGCCGTATAAAGAAGGCTATTTCCTGGAAGATGCCAAGATGTTCCGCAAATACCTTGATCTGCCTTTGATTTATGTCGGCGGCATGGTCTCGAAGGAAAAGATGGAGGAAGTGCTCAATTCTGGCTTTGTGGCTTTGCAAATGGCACGCGCTTTGATAAATGACACTGATTTCGTCAACAAGTTGCACAGCGGTGAGCTGACGCGCAGCGAGTGCAAGCACTCCAACTATTGCATTGGACGCATGTACACCCTGGAGATGAAGTGCCACCATTGCGTCGACGAGGAATTGCCAAAGAGCATCAGAAAGGAAATCAAGAAAGCGGAAAAGAACGCATGAATGCTGCAAAATGGTTGAATCGGTTTCAGGAAGCACACGGGCATAGGCCTTGGGCTTTGGTGACGGGTGGCAGCTCGGGCATGGGCTTGGAGTATGCACACCAGTTGGCTGAAATCGGTTGTAACTTGTTGCTGGTCAGTAATCAAAAGGAAGAACTGGAGAAGGTTGCAAAGGATTTGAAAACGGATGAAATCCAAGTGCTTCCGCATTTCCAGGATTTGGCGACAGAAACAGCAGCTGATGAATTGCTCGCTTTCTGCCAATCCGAAAACCTGCAAATCGACCTCCTGATCAACAACGCAGGCATGTTTTTCTTTGAGGAATTGTCCTCGGAAAACGAAGCCAAGGCGTTGATAATGATGCGTTTGCATGTCTTTACCCCAACTAGGCTTTGCGTCTTGTTTGGCGAGGAGATGAAAAAGCGCGGATATGGATACATTATTAATATGTCGTCGATGGCGGCCAAGTTGCCTTGTCCGGGCATTACCGTTTATTCGGCCACGAAAGCCTATCTGAAGAGCTTCAGCAAGTCGCTTTATTTCGAGATGCGTCCATACGGTGTGGGCGTGACCACGGTCTGTCCAGCAGCCATCGCCACGCCGCTTTACAAACTGAACCCCAGTCTGCTGAAACTTGGCGTGAAAGTCGGACTGATTGGCACGCCGCAATGGTTGGTGAGCAAGGCGTTGAAAGGCTTGATGCGAAAGAAAAGGGTGGTGAAGCCGGGCTTAATGAACCGTTATCTGCCCCCTTTGATTGCCATTTTACCTCACAGATTAGTCAATACGATATGGCAAAGATTCAAGTGACCATATTGTGTATGTTGGTTTGCCTTTCGGCTTCTGCCCAACGTTACGAAAAGGTGCCTTTCGGCGACTTTGAACAGTGGGCAGTGCGCTATATCACTGAGTCTAAAGTGATTGGCGGACAGGAAAGAACTGTGTATATGGTTGGCCCGACGGATACGATTCGAGGCAATGTTACCTATTCGTACAAAAACACCATTTGGTCGTCGTCGAATGTCTATGCCAAGGTGGCTGGCGTGACGAAGACCAGCACCAATGTCATGCCCGACCGTGGTCCGAGCGGTAAATGCGCTAAACTAGTCTCTCAAATGGCCGCATGCAAAGTGGCAGGCCTCATCAATATCAAGGTGCTGGCAACTGGTTCCATTTTCTGGGGCGAAACTCAGGAGCCAGTCTCAAGCATTAGCAATCCTTATGCCGTTATGAGTTGGGGCATTCCTTTCACTAAACGGCCAAAGGCATTGTTGTTCCACTATAAGGCGAAGATACCCAATACTGGCAAGTTGATAAGAAGTACCACATTCCGCTCTTCCGAGTTTGAGGGTTATGACCCCTTTGAAGTCGTTTTCATCTTGCAGCACCGTTGGGAGGATGCAGAAGGTAACATCCATGCCAAACGTGTGGGAACGGCTATGTGTCAAATTGAAAAATCGTCGGCGGGTTGGGTGATGAACTTCAGAGTGCCGGTCATCTATGGCGATGCAAGAAAAAACAAGGACTACAAGCCTTATATGGATTTGATTTCAGGGTATAAAAACATGTACGCCTTCAATAGCAAAGGCAAGAAAAAACCCATTGTCGAAGAGGCTTGGGCAGATCCAGAAACATCAGTCACTCACGCAATTATGTGGTTTTCCTCAGGAAGTTGTGGTGCTTTCATCGGGGCCTTAGACAATGTGTTTTGGGTGGATGAGATTCGGCTGGAGTATTGAATAGGCTACCTTGTTAATACTACGTCGTTTTCTCCGCAAGGCATATAGATTGTATCTGAATAGAGAGCGAGGGAGCTTTCAATGTGATAACTCTTCCTCTGTTTTTCCAATGGAACGAATAAAGCCACATTACCATTTTCATCAGAAGTGGTTTCCATACCCGCTATACTTAGTATTGCTTGGCTTTCGGCAATTTCTTGTTCTGGGTTCCATAATTTGAAATGGATATCACCGTAAACCGTGGGGTTACGATATAGGTTGATCATAATGGATTGGGTTGCTGGCAATGTGGTGTCGAGGCTCATGAAATCACGGCAGGTCACTGAAACACGAAGTGGTTTGTTTAAAAAACGATGAGGTATGTTGTTGAAAACCATGATGTCGTTCAACGCATGGATTGTGTCGGTTTTGGTCTCATTGTCGAAATACAGGGTGACAACGGCGTCTTTTAAAAGTGGAAGGTTGTCGTTTAGGAAAGAAGCTTCATTGAGTTGTAACTTTATGTCGTAAGGTTGATTGGATCTCCATACCACAATTAAAGCGGCAATTACAGCAAGAGTTCCAATCGTCCATGCCAAAGCTTTCCTGACGAGCATTCTCTTGTGGCGTTGCCAGATGGCGTCAAACTCCACACCGAGGAGCTTCGAGATGAGTTATACGTATGCCCTTTCCTTGTTTAGCCGCGGACTGCTGTAGACTTTTTCGTGGATATTGGCACCAAGGATTTCGGGGAGTCCCAGCTTGTCAATAACGGGGTTGAAGCATTCTGTTTCTGGATTACCGCTATGGGGTGTGCCGTCCACGATAAAGAAATGGATGTTCTTGGTTCGTCCAAGGCTGTGGAAAAACTCGATTTCCTTGCCCACCCATTCCGATTTGGCTGAGTTGGGTGAACAAATCACGATGAGATTACGTGAAGCCTTCAGGCGTTCCTGCAACTCTTCAGAAAGACCGCCAGGTTGAATGTCGGTAGGAGCAAAGAACACAGGTTTGATAGGCTTGCGTTCCCAGCCGTGCTCGCTACACAATGTAGATGGCATCTTATAATGCTCGAGTTTTTTTTGCAGTTTCTTGCCCCAATCCGTATCCTTGGCATTGTAGCTGATGAAGGCGAAGTATTTGTAGGCTTGGTCAGTCATTGTCCTGTTGTTTGGTTAAAGAATTGATGAAGGTTATAATAGCTTTTGTCAGTGGGTGGTCTTGGCCATGTTGCTGCTCTGACAGACGAAGTGCGCGTTGCAAATAGGGGAAAGCCTTGTCATAGTCTGCACTGTTGACTTGGATGTATTCGCCTGCGGCGTATTGCCATTCAATGTTGGTCGTGTCAAGTTGGGCGCGTAGTTCCAAATAGTAAATGGCTGAATCAATTTGGTGTTGTGCTTGAAACTTGTCTGCCAAGCTCTTACAATGTCGTGCTGCTTCTTCAGTGTCTGCTTGTTGCACGGCTCTCACTTTTTCGATCTGTTCTTTTTCCTCTTGTAGGTTTTGACCCCGCAATTGTATGTCTTTCACCTGTTGGGTGATGTTGCCTCGAGTTCGAAGCAGAGAGTCGGCTTTTGTCAGCTCTCCATTTTCGATGAAATAAGAGACTTGTCGGTAGAAGTCATCGAGCAAATCGTAATCCAATTCGGCATATCTTTGGGCCATGTCGCCAATGATTCTTTCATTGTTCTCTTGCTCGGAATAGAGTTTCTGCAATGCTTTTTGGTATTCTTCCTCTGAGATTTTTTCCTCTTCTCTCAAAGCCTCTAGTTCATCTTCTTTGTTTTGCAGCTGCTTCTGCAAATTGCGGCGGATTTTGCGTTCCGTGTTGAGCTTGTCTTCAAGCAGCTGCTCAGGGGTTTCCATGACGATGTAAATGGGACTGGACGACCTAAAATAGGTCTTTTGGCATGTTTCCAGGTCCACCAATTGATATCCTTTCTTCGTGACGGATTCGAGATGAAACTGTTGGTCGGGCATAGGGAAGGAGAAGGAACCGTCTTCCGAGTCAACTAGGATGGGAGTCCTTCCTCTAACGAAAACAGTAGCTCCTTTCAACCCTTTCCCAGGAATGTGTTGGCCATCCACCATGCGGCCCTTGGTCTTCACATAACCTTGCTGGGTCTGAGCGAAAACCGAGACATCCAATAGCATTATGACAACTGCAAAAAGAAGTGTTCTATAGGTTAACTTCATGGCTATTTCAAATGTCTTTTGACTTGTTTGATGGCTGTTGCAATTTCTTTCGTGTCTTTATGATTATTACCGTAAAGAAGTTTAGCAATCTCCAAAGCCTTATTGTAGGCCTCTAAGGACTTTTCGTAGTTTTTGCTTTCACTATAGATCCAACCCAAGGTATAGTAAGAAACAACGAGATCTGGGTGCAATGGAGAGAGCCCTCTTTCTTGTATTTCCAAAGCAGTTTCTATATCTGATACAGCTTCCTCAAAATAACCTTCTTTGGCAAAAGAAACGGCAATCTTTACGAATGTTGCAGCGAGATCAGGATGGTCTCGCCCCAATTCCTTTAATTGAATGGGAAGTGCTTCGGCGTAGAAATTCATAGCATAGACATAATTCCCTACTTTATTATACAAATCTCCAGTGGCTATAAAGGTTTCAGCGGTTTCAATACTCTCACGACCAAAGACTTCTACTCTGATTTTAGCAGCTTTGCCATAACAATCAGCTGCTGTTTGGTATTCTCCGAGACTTTCATGGATTTTGCCCATGTTTAAATATAACGTAGCTACATCTGGGTCGTTTTCGCCTACTGTGTTTTTGTATGCGTCCATGGCTTTGTTGCCATACTCCAAAGCCTTTGTTGGGTTGCCCAATTCTGTATAAAGACTGCTGATCCCGCTGTATATAGGCGCGACTAGTGGGTGCGTTGTACCGTATGTTTTTTCATATAAGGAAGATGCTTTTAGGAAGGACTCAAGGGCTTTCTGATAGTCGCCTTGCTTTTGATAATCCAATGCGGTTTCGACTAACAAAACGGCTTCATCGGTTTGTTTTTTGTCAATTGCCTCTTTTTCTTGTATGGATTGTGCTTTGTCCAAGTATTTTGCGGCCTCTTCTTTGTTGCCCAAGGAATTGTAAGTGTTGCCTACTTGGGAATAATATAACGCTGTTTTGGAATTATCCTCGCCTAAGATCTTTTGCATGATAGCCAGTGCTTTCATGTAGTATTCCAAGGCTTTGTCAAGGTCGTTGTTTAAGGAATACATAAATGCGGCGTTACTGTAGCAAGTTGCGGTATTGGGATGTGATTCCCCTAAAGCGATGATATTGATTTCAAGTGCTCTGTTGAAATGATATTCTGTACTGTCAATGTTGCCGAGGAAATAATGTATGGTTCCGAGATTGGAATGCGAAATGGCCATGCTGGGGTCGTTTTCACCCAATAACTTCTTTTTGATGTTCAGGGCTTTTTTATGGTATTCCATGGCTTTTGAGAAATTCCCCTGATTTAGATGAATATAGCCGATGTTGTTATAGACTGCTGCAATATCAAAATGGTTTTCACCCAAAGCTGCTTTTCGTATCTCGTAACATTGGAGGAAGTAATCCATGGCTGTTGAAAAATATTCAAGACCATTGTATACCAATCCTATGGCATTTAACATAGTGGCAACTTCAGGGTGATTTGGGCCAAACAATTTGGTATAAATGTTCAAGGATTTGTTGAAATCTTCAAGGGCCTCTGTGAATTCACTCCGATAATAATGGATCATACCTGTGTTGTAGAGTATGGTAGCGACCCATTCGCTTTCTTCACCATATTGCAGTTTGGCTTGTCGCATAGCTGTTTGGTAATAGGGAATGGCTCTATCGTATTCGCTAAGGAACTCGACCAGGAACTTCGCTGCTTCGTTTTGATATTCAACTTTGGTGGAGTCAATTTGGGCACGAAGAAGGAGATAATATGCTGCGGAGTCGTTTTCATATTGCATGAGGAACGTCTCGTAAAAGCTGAAACAGCGGTTGGCGGCTTCCTCTTTGTCGGCTTTGTGCACCGCCTCTGCCTTGGCGAGCTGTTCTTCCTTGTCTTGTATGACTTGCCCCCTGCTCAAGATGTCATTGACCTGTTGTCGGATGTCACCACGGGTTCGAAGTAGGGAGTCGGCTTTGGTGAGTTCGCCGTTTTCGATGCAGAAAGAGACCTGCCGGTAAAATTCGTCCATTTGGTCGTAGTCTATTGTGGCGTATCGCTTGACCATTTCGGAGATGAGCTGTTCGTTGAGCTGCTGATCGGCATACAGCTTTTGCAAGGATTGATGGTATTCTTCTTGGGTGATTTTGTTCTTCTCCTTCAGGGCTTCAATAGCATCCTCTTTTTCTTGAAGCAGTTTCTGAAGATGACGGCGAATCTTTCTCTCAGCCTCCAGTTGGTCTTTTTGCTGCTGGTCGGGAGTTTCCATCACGATGTATAATGGATTCTGAGAGCGCTCGTGGATTCTCATGCAGGCATCCATGTCGACGAGTTGGTATCCTTTCTTTGTCACGGAATCGATGCGGAATTGTCGTTCGGGGACGGGAAATGAGAACGCTCCGTCATCGGATTTCACCAATACTGCAGTGCGGCCTTTGATGGAAACGGTTGTGCCTTTCAAGCCCTGTCCTGGCATGAGTTGGCCGTTCACCATGCGACCTTTGGTTTTCACATAGCCTTGTTGGGTTTGGGCGAGACTGAGGAGACTGAGTGATAAAACTAGTAATAGTAATAAAGACTTCTTCATGTTGTTGTCAAAATAAAGATTATTACTCCAGCATCCTGCGAATAGCCTTCACTATCTGCTCTTCTATCACCGTGCATTTCTCGTCAGCTTCGATGATGGCACAGAGGTCGGCAATTAGGTCCATTCGGTCTGTATCGGTTGAAGCGTATAATGCCTTGTTCTCCCGAATGCATTCGAGGACTTCCAAGTCACTCATTTTGTCGAAAAGCTTCTCGACTTTCTCCACGGTGTCGAAATCGGTTTTTTGCAGCATTATCTTCACTTCTTCCGATTGGATGTCACCGTCAACATTGGCTGCATAAAGCATGGCCAATACTTTGAATTCTTGTTTGCTAAGTTTCATGGTTTCAATGTTTTATTGTGAGTTTTATTAAAATTGCCAATTAATTATTGCTGCAAATGTAATAAAAATGTGATACGGAAAAGAAACGGCTTGCAAACTTTTTCCTATTTTTGCAGCCGTTTTTTAAACCAACCAACATTATTTTGACTATGGATCTGAGTAAAATTGTTTCGATATCTGGCAAACCTGGACTGTATCAGATTAAGTCCCAAGCCATTGGAAGAATTATCGTTGAATCGGTTGTCGACGGCAAGTGCATCCCTGCCTTTGCCCACGACCGTATGAGTTCCCTTGAGGAGATTTCCATTTTCTCCACCGATGAGGACCGCCCGCTGAAGGATGTCTTCAAGATGATTCATGAGAAGATGGGCGACAAGGTCGACTTTGACTACAAGAAGGCCTCAAACGACGAATTGCGCGAGAAGTTCGCTTTCGTCATGCCTGACTACGACGAAGAAGCCGTTTATCCCTCTGACATGAAGAAGGTCTTCGCATGGTATCAGATGCTGATGGATAAGAACCTGCTCGACTTCACTGAAGAGGAGGCTCAGCCTGAAGCTGAGGCAGAAACGCCTACCAAAAATGAATAAAGCTTTTCATATGCATATTTTTGTTGGAAGCCGCTTTTGCGGCTTTTTTTGTATCTTTGTGCCGAAATAATAGCATAATCATGGCAAAACAGATTGCAGACTTCAAACTGGTCGAAAAACAGGACTATGGTCGTTCGGTGTTGCTCAGGTTGCGTGCCGAACAGGCTTTGCCCGACATTGCGCCTGGACAGTTCGTCCAGGTGCGTGTTGACTGTTCCCCAAGCACCTATCTCCGCCGACCGATTTCCATCCATGACGTTGATTTCCGGAAAAATGAGGTTTCGTTATTGGTTCAACAGGTGGGAGAGGGCACGCGAAAACTTGCATTGACAGCGTTGGGCGATAGCTTGAATATGGTGCTTTCTTTGGGCAATGGCTTTAGTCTTCCCGAGAAGGGGGAGAAATGCTTGCTTGTCGGAGGGGGTATCGGGATCGCTCCGTTGTTTTATTTTGCTAAGGTGTTGAATGCGAAAGGCATCCAACCGACCTTGCTTTTGGGTGGAAAAACGGAAACCGACCTGATTCGCCTGGCGGATTATCAGCGACTTGGTGAAACCTTTGTTACCACGGAAGACGGCTCGTTGGGTGAAAAGGGCTTTGTGACGATGCACTCCATTTGGCAAAAGCAGGACTTTGACAAGATTTATGTCTGTGGCCCGAAGCCCATGATGAAAGCGGTGGCGAAACTGGCTGCTGATAAGAACGTTTGGTGCGAGGTCTCGCTCGAAAACTTGATGGCTTGCGGCTTGGGCGCCTGCCTCTGCTGCGTCGAAGACACGGTCGACGGCCATGTATGCGTTTGTAAGGAAGGACCTGTATTTAACACAAGGAGGTTGAAATGGTGAACATGACGATAGACTTGGGTCGTGGCTTGGTGCTGCGCAACCCCGTGATGACGGCTTCGGGTACCTTTGGCTATGGCGAAGAGTACACCGATTTCGTGGATTTGGCCCAACTGGGAGGCATCATAGTGAAGGGCACAACGCTCAATCCACGCGAAGGCAATCCCTATCCGCGCATGGCGGAGACGGCCTCGGGAATGCTGAACTGCGTTGGACTGCAAAACAAGGGCGTTCAGTACTTCATCGACACCATTTATCCCCGCATCAAGGACTTTGACACCAATGTGTTGCTCAATCTTTCCGGCTCTTGTCTGGATGACTATGTAAAGGGTGCCGAGATGGTGGATGCCTTGGACAAGATTCCTGCCATCGAGCTGAATGTCTCATGCCCAAACGTGAAACAAGGCGGCATGGCCTTCGGTGTGACCACCGCGGGCATCTCGCAAGTGGTCTCCGAGGTGCGCAAAGTGTATCACAAACACCTGATGGTCAAGCTGTCGCCGAATGTGACCAACATTGCAGAGATTGCACTGGCAGCTGAGGCCGCCAGTGCCGATTCGGTGTCGCTTATCAACACCTTGATGGGCATGGCCATCGATGCCGAGAAGCGCAAGCCGAAATTGTCTGTCATTACAGGTGGTTTGTCAGGGGCTTGTGTGAAACCGGTGGCGTTGCGCATGGTGTGGCAGGTGGCCAAAGCAGTGAAGATTCCCGTAGTGGGATTGGGCGGCATCTCCAATGCCACCGATGCCGTGGAGTTCATGCTCGCCGGTGCCTCGGCCATCGAAATCGGGACGGCTAATTTCATCGATCCGACTGTTTCGGCAAAGGTTGCCAAAGGATTAATGGACTATTGCGAGCGGCATGGTTTCCAAAAGGTTTCAGACTTGATTGGGGCATTGGAAATCTAAACAAAATTGACCTCTGGACTGATTCTTATCCCAAACTTTTTCTCCACGGAGTCTTGGATTTTGTGGGCTAGTTCCAATATGTCGCAGCCTTTGCCGCCACCATAATGTACTAGGACGAGTGCCTGCTTTTCGTATACTCCCACATGCTCGTTACGCCAGCCTTTCCAACTTGTGGCTCCTGCGGTCCCTGAGCTTGTCGAAGGGCCGCTATGCTCAATAAGCCAACCCGCTGGTACTTTTACCTTTCCATTAGGCTCATCGTAGTGTGGCATAGTAGGATAATCCTTGTGTAAAGCCTCAAATTGTGTCCTCTCAATGACAGGATTCTTGAAGAAACTGCCTGCGCTGCCAAGTTGCTTCACATCAGGCAATTTCGCGTCACGGATGGCGCAAATGGCGTCGTGAAGCTGTTGCAAACTAGGATTTTCGATGCCGTTTTGCTCCAGATAGGCCTTGATGTTGCCATATTCAAGGTGAAGCGGGGCGTTTTTCTTCAGCAAAAAGTCCACCGAGGTGATGACATATTGGCCTTTCAGCTCGTGTTTGAAGATGCTCTCGCGATAGCCGAAATGGCATTCCTCTTTGGTGAAGATTTTGGTCTCGCCGTTGGTCAGATTCATGGCTTCGCATTGCAAGAAACTGTCTTTCAGTTCCATGCCGTAGGCACCGATGTTTTGCACGGGTGCCGCCCCAACTTTTCCGGGAATGTGGGCGAGGTTCTCCAAACCATGCCAACCCTTGCTGACGCTGAAACGTACCAACTCTGGCCAATCTTCACCAGCTTGGGCACTGACGACGACTTCCTTTTCGTTTTCCCGAAGGATTTCGATGCCTTTCGTGTTGATGTAAACCACATGGCCGTCAAATAGCTCGTTTTGGAAAAGAATGTTGTTTCCTCCGCTGAGAATCAAGGTTTTGTGCTTTCTCAATTCACCGCTTTGAATCAGCATTTGGAGGTCGCTCACCTTGTTGATTTCAACGAAGTATTTGGCCACGGCATCGAAGCCGAAGCTGTTGTAGGGCTGGAGATGGACGTTGGTTTTCATTGGACGTTCATGGATAGGTTAGTCTTTTGTGTACTGATACGCTCCAATGTCAGGTGCACCAACGCGCAACACACCGTCCAAATCGTAGGGTACTTCATTGCCAAACAAAGGATTGCCCGTTCCGATGACGGGTGAAGCGATGCTGTCGATGTGATAGTCTCTTAGTTCGTCAACGAAATAGGGCTCCAAATTGAACAGGCAATGGCTGAAGCCTGCCATGCCGCCGTTGAATTTCTCGGATTTGATGAGGCAATGGTCGAGGATGAAGGTGGAGTCGGCATCGGGGCCGAAAGCAGTGGAGAATTCGTCTTTTTGCTTGCCGTAGACGATGCAGTTGTCCATCTCCATGTGGAAAGGATAATAGAAAAGTTCCTCGTTGCCATCAATGGCGCGATTGGCAACGCTTATGGCAATATTGTTGTTGTGCTGGTCTTGCCAATAGTCGGCGAAGGTGCCATGGACAAAGCGGTAGTCGCCGCCAAAGGCCCAGAAGTTGGCAAAGCCGCAGTTGGCTATGACAAAGTTCTTCGCCTCAACGGGGTAGAGGATGGAATACAGACCATAGCCGCTCTGGTTCTCAATGATGGTGTTGTCGATGCGCAGCGCGCATTCGGTTACTTTCAGCGATGACTGGCAGTTGAGGCCGATGGTGCCGTTGCGTATGATGGCATGGCTGATGCGGTGGTCGGCTCCGGCGCGACCGTCCATCATCAGGATTTGTTCCCATTGCCCAGGCGTGTCGTTATAATAGGCCTCCAAACGGTCACCTTGGATGACGACGGGATTCTCCGCCGTGCCGCTGATGATGAGTTGGCCGTCGCTCCACGAGAAGATGCCGCTACCTTGGTGACAATAAATGTGTGTGCCTTCCTCGATTTTCAAGGTCCCCCAAGAGTTGATGAGTGCCCAGCCATAGATGACGTAGGGTCTCTCGTTGGTCCACACCGTGGTTTGGAGACTGTCGGCCACGACATGGTATGGATACTTCACATTACCCAAGGTGACGACTTTGTCGGCCACGATGTAGTTGGCGTTTTGTCCCCATGCCAAGAGCTTGACAATCTGTGTGTTGCCATTGGTGATGAACTCCAGTTCGTCTTCCACAACGAAGGGCGTGTTCAAATCGTTCGGGTTGATGGTGACGCGAAGGAAAGAGAACAAGCTGTCGTTTGCAGGGATGATTTTATCGTAAAACTCAATATTGTTCTCACCGTCGAGATTAAGACGATAAGGAGAGGATTCGCCACCTAACAAACGTATGGAGCTGATTTTCAAGTCATCGCTATTGGGATTATAGATCCTCAATTGGTGCGTGGCAGAGCCCAAAGAGGTGAAAACCGTGTCGAACAACAGGGTGTCGGTTGAAAAACTGAGCTTCAGGCTGGCGTCAGGATTGATTTGGTTGTTTTTCTTGCACGCTTGTCCAGCGAGCATTAAAACAATCAGTATGAATAAGATAGTTCGATTTTTCATGACGATGAAATAAAAGGCAAAGATAAACTTTTATTGGATACGAGCGGAAATGGATTTTATTGTATTTTCGCGGAAAATATCACGATAATGAAACGTTTAGCAATCATTGCATCCCTTTTTTTGATGCTTTTCGGCTTTGCGGGCAAGGCTTCCGCACAGTTCCTCCCAGACACGCCTGATTTGAAAGGAAAGATCATTTATGGCGGCAACTTCGGCTTCGGCATGTCGGGCAATTTCCTCAGCCTATCTGTCGCGCCTCAGATTGGCTATCGCGTCTTCAATCCGTGGGAAGTCGGTGTGCGCACCATTTATGATTTGACCTGCGACTTCAATAGGACGCTAGGCAATGTGTACGGCCATTATTTTGGCCTGGCTCCTTATACCAACTTTCAGGTTTACAAGGGCTTGTTTCTCCATGTTGAGGATGAGGTGATGTATGGCATCATCAGATTGAACCACGAAACGGTGTCACAGAAGTGGTACAACAGTGTCTTTGTGGGCGGTGGTTACAGGCAGTATTCCTACACCGGCAGCTATGTCTATTTCATGGTGCTTTACAATCTCAGCTGGGGTGCCATTCACCAACCAAGTAACTGGGATACGCCTTACGGTTCACCCATTGTCCTTCGGGTGGGTTATTGCTTCTGATCGTCCATTTCCGACTTGAAATCCTTCAGGAAATCTTGTCCGCTCATGGTTTTGTAGGCCTCGTCTCCGAAATAATGAATCATGGGCTCGAACTGTCTTGCTTCCTGATAGCCGCCAATGACTTGGATGATTTTCATCTCCTCGTTCATGAGGACGTAGGAAGGATACGACATCTTGCCTTTCAGCAGGGCATGAGCCAACTGATGCGAGCCTTTCCGCCCGTCGGGACGCATGACACCCACAAACTGCTTTCCTTGGAAGGTAAGCGTATCTTGTCGCTCGGCATCGAATTTCACGCAATAGAAATGCTCGTTCATGTATTTGGCAATCACTGGATTGACAAAAGTCGATTGGTCCATTCGTTTGCACCAGCCGCACCAGTCGGTGTAGACGTCGATGAAGACCATCTTGGGCTCCTTGGCGCAACGTTCGACGGCATTTTCGAAGCTGATCCATTGAATCTTTTCTTGTGCAAAGGCACTTGTGCCGATGAAGGCTAATAAAGTGATAATCAGTAATTTTTTCATATCAATATCTGTCCATTCGTTCCAATTCACGTTTTGAGTCTTTGGTTTTTAGGCTCTCACGCTTGTCATAATAATGTTTGCCTCGCGCCAGTGCGATATCCAGTTTGGCCAAGCCGTTTTCGTTGATGAACAAGGTGACGGGCACGATGGTGAAGCCTTTCTCCTGCACTTTGTTCTTCAACTTGCGTAACTCACGGGCGTTGAGGAGCAGCTTGCGGTCGCGCTTGGGGTCGTGGTTGTTGTAGGTGCCTTGGGCGTATTCTGCGATGTGCATTCCGATGACAAACAGCTCGTTGCCCTTGAAACTGCAATACGAATCCGCCAGACTCGCCTTGCCGCCACGGATGGACTTGATTTCCGTTCCTGTCAGCACGATGCCCGCCGTGAGCGTCTCCACGAGGAAATACTCAAACGTGGCGCGTTTGTTCTTTATCTTGATGTTGTTGGTGTTCTTTTTTTCCATTGCGGCTGCAAAAATACAAAAATCTTGCCGAATTTTGTAATTTTGCCACCATGAATACAATTGGTCACATTTATAAGCTAACCACCTTCGGCGAGTCGCACGGCACGGCTATAGGTGGCGTCATCGACGGCTGCCCGTCGCAACTGAAGCTTGACTTCGGTTACATTGAACAAGAACTGCTTAGGCGCAAGACCGCACAAACTTCAACTGCTTCACAGCGCAAGGAACCCGACCATATCGAATGGCTCTCGGGCTTGCTCGACGGGGTCACTTTGGGCACCCCGATAGCTTTTATGGTGCGTAATGAAGACTGTAAACCAGAGGATTACGAGGCGTTGAAAGATGTCTATCGTCCTTCCCATGCCGATTACACTTACGAACAGAAATACGGTCTTCGCGATTGGCGCGGTGGCGGCAGGGCATCGGCTCGGACCACTTTGCCCATCGTGGTGGCAGGTGCCATTGCCAAACAGGTTTTGAAGGAAAAAGGCATCACCATTACTGCTGAAGTGGTATCAATGGGTGATGTGGAACAAGCAAGTAAAGAGGGAGATACGGTGGGTGGTATTGTCGAGTGTAGTATTGTTGGTGTGCCAGCAGGTTTAGGCGAGCCCATGTTCGGCAAGTTCTCAGCGGAGTTGGCTCATGCCACATTCAGTTTGCCTGCGGTGAAAGGCTTTGAGGTGGGTGATGGTTTCGCTTTGGCCAAGATGAAAGGCTCCGAAGCCAACGATACCTTTATTAATAAGGATGGCGAAATCACCACTTTGACCAATCACTCGGGCGGCATACAAGGCGGCATCACCAATGGGAATGATGTCGTGTTTCGTGTGGCTTTCAAGCCTATACCAAGCATTTCGCAGCCTCAGCAGACTGTGAATCGGGCAGGGGAGCCTTGTGAAATCGCCATCGAAGGGCGGCATGATGTGTGTGCCTTGCCGCGCGCAGTCGTTTTGGTGGAGGCTTTGGCGGCTATGGTTACCTTGGATGCGGTGATGATGGCAAAGGTATGTGGCCAGAATCTCTGAGATGATGTAAGAAAAATGAATTATTATAACCAACAAAAAAAAGTATTATGAACAAATTAAGAATGATTACAATGTGCTTGTTTGCTATGTTGGCGGCAAGCATAAGTGCTACGGCACAGGAAATTACGGTTTCATTAGACCCAGGATGGAACTGGATCGGTTACCCCAATGCGGAGGCGATGGATGTCGCAACGGCTTTGGGTGATTTTATCCCAATGCAGGGTGATATCATCAAGTCTCAAGGCAGTGGGCAGGCAGTTTATAATAATGGTAGATGGTTAGGAAGACTGACCTATTTTATTCCAGGCAGAGGTTACATGTACTACTCAGCTCGAACCGAGTATGTCGAGTTTGTCTTTGCACAACCTGCTTCCGATGATGTGGTTACGGCCACTCCGACCAGCATTACTGATACCAGTGCAGTAGTAGGCGGCATGGTGGTATTGCCCGAAGGCACCCATGTGTTCCTTCGCGGCGTGTGCTGGGGCACGTTGCCAAGCCCTGACATCGATGGCGACCACACCTCGGATGGCACGGGCATAGGAAGCTTCAGCAGCACGATTGAAGGCCTAACCCCTGCAACCACCTATTATGTGCGTGCCTATGTAGTGAGTGACCACGGTCTGGCTTACGGCAACGAATTGCTTTTCACTACTGGTTCAAGCGGTAGTGGTGGCCATGTCTACGTCGACCTTGGCCTTCCAAGCGGTGCCCTTTGGGCCACCTGTAACGTGGGTGCCGACAATCCTGAGGACTATGGCGATTACTTCGCTTGGGGCGAGACGCAACCAAAAGACAGTTATTCCTGGGACAACTACCTGTACGGAAGTGGTTATAATCAGTTGACGAAATACTGCTACGATTCCTATTATGGTTACAATGGTTTCGCCGATACTTTGACTGTTTTGTTGCCTGAGGACGATGCCGTCACGGCTAATTGGGGAACAGATTGGCGTATGCCAAACAATGCAGAATGGAATGAACTGTATTATTACACAACAAAAACGCAGACAACCCAAAACGGTGTTTACGGTACACTGTTTACCGGGGAAAATGGTAACAGTATTTTCCTTCCCGCTGCTGGTTGTTGGTATAACGAATCGCCGAATGATATTGGCCAATTCGGTTACTATTGGTCAAATAAGCTTTATAACAATTATCCTTCTGCATCCTATTACTTCACTTGCAATCCAGATGGAACTTATTATTTGAATTCCATTTACGATCGTTTCGTTGGACGCTCTGTCCGAGCCGTGCGTACCGTCCCGCTTGCAACCTATACAATCAATGCCACAGCTAATCCTGAGGAAGCTGGATGGGTGATTGGTGCCGATTCCTACCGGGAAGGTGCTGAGTGTACACTTGTTGCAGAAGCTTACGAAGAGTATATTTTCATTAATTGGACGGAGGATGGCGAAGTGGTTTCCACAGATGCCACCTATTCATTCATTGTCACTGGGAACAGAAACTTGGTGGCAAACTATGTTATTAACGATGGAACCTACCACGCCTATGTCGACCTCGGCCTGCCGAGCGGCCTGCTGTGGGCCACCTGCAACGTGGGTGCAGACAGCCCCGAGGACTACGGCGATTACTTTGCTTGGGGCGAGACCCAGCCCAAGAGCGACTATAGCTGGAGCACCTACCAATACTGCATGGGCAGTTACAACACGCTGACCAAATACTGCAGCAATGCCAGCTACGGCTACAACGGCTTCACCGACGACCTGACCACCTTGTTGCCCGAGGACGACGCTGCCACGGCCAACTGGGGCTCTGACTGGCGTATGCCCACCAAGGAGGAATGGCAGGAACTCTACAACAACACGACGCATACGTGGACGACCCAGAACGGCGTGAACGGAAGGTTGTTCACCGCATCGAACGGCAATAGTCTCTTCCTGCCCGCCGCTGGCTTCCGCTCGAACGGCGGCGAAGGTGACCTTGGTAGTAGGGGCAAATATTGGTCAAGTTCGCTCAACTTGGAATACCAGTACTCATACGATGCGAAATGCTTTAGCTACTCTTCTGGCTCTTTCGGCTTGCCTGGCGCATTACGCGATGATGGGTTTTCTGTCCGACCAGTACGTTCAGCTTCACAGAGCACCTCTTTTGTTATTGATGCCACTGCCAACCCAGTTGAAGGCGGTGTGGTGATTGGTGGTGGTAGCTATCAATTTGGTGCTGAATGCACACTCACTGCAACTGCCAATGAGGGCTACATCTTCAATAATTGGATGGAGAACGATTCGGTGGTTTCAACCCAAGCAAGCTACCAATTTATTGTAACTGGCAATCTCACTTTGGTTGCGAGCTTTACTTATGTTCAGCCGACATATTCTATCAGTGTATCGACTAACCCTAGTGTTGGCGGCATAGTGGTTGGCGATGGTACATACACAGAAGGACAGTCTTGCACAGTTACTGCCATCGCCAACACCAACTATGTCTTCACCAGCTGGATTGAGAATGGCAATGTGGTTTCTACCGATGCTACTTATACTTTTTCCGTGACTAATGACCGCATCTTGGTGGCCAATTTCAATGTTGTCTATAATGGTCATGAGTACGTTGACCTTGGTTTGCCGAGCGGTGCTCTTTGGGCTACTTGCAATGTGGGTGCAACTACTCCTGAAGGATATGGAAATCTTTATTCATGGTATTATGATTTTGGAAATATGCCTGCAAACATGCCAACGATAGAACAATGGAGGGAATTGGCAAACAATACTACTGGTACTTGGACCAATCAAGATGGTGTGAATGGTTGGCTTTACACTGCTTCAAATGGTAATACACTCTTTTTGCCTGCTGCAGGTTACCAAAGTGGAAATGCAATATTTAGGAGAGGATCCGAAGGCGATTATTGGTCAAAAACTCCAACACTTAATTCCAATATGTATTTTGTATGGATATTTAATAGTTCAATTAATAGTAATGGTTATAGTGGCGAATGTGACTACGGTATAGGATGTTCCGTCAGACAAGTACTAACTCCATAAATAACTATGGTCTAACACTTTTTTGGCATTGCCATCTGCAAGTGTGGCATACTGAAGTTAGGTCACCCTCGTTCGGGCGGATTTGCAATCCGCCCGAATCTAATATAAGCATTTGCAATGCTAAAAAAACACAGAACTATGTCATCAACAATATTGACACAAGAATTGTACTTCACCACTTCAACCGTAATTGATTGGATGGATGTGTTTACCCGTCCACTTTACAAACATATCATTTTGGAATCATTGGAGTATTGTCAGGCAAACAAAGGCCTTGACCTATATGCATGGGTTCTGATGACAAATCATCTGCATATGATAGTGGCGCGGGCAGAGCATTATTTGTATAGTTCCGCCCGAAACTATGCCGGGATGGAGGGCCTGCTTAAGGTAATTGTTGTGAAATGAATTGAAGCGATGAGATGTTTTACGGATTGTAAATCCTAATATTATAGGCGGTCGGAGTAGCTCTTACCTACACGACGGGCACCATCAATCATCAAAGCCTTTCTGCCTTGTTCTTCCTGCTTCCATTTCAGGAGGGTTTGATACATCTTTCTTTTCATAATCGCACCATTCCAAGATTTTTATGTGCTGCAAAATTACACCATTCCAAGATTTTTTGCAATCTTTTTTCGCACCATTCCAAGAATTTTCTTCATCTGATTTCTACGCCATTCCAGCAAATTCTCCAAGTGGAAGAATGTAAAATAATGATATTCAATGTGTTTTATGGAAAAATTCGTGTAAATTTGGATGCGTCGCATTTCAAATCATTTATCATCATACAATAACACCCCCGACACCATCCAATGGCTAAATGACTCGCCTTCATCCTTGCCTTGGGGAATGGCGACGCGGAGCGTGTGCTTGCCTGGCTTCAAACCGCTGAGGTCGAAATAGACGGGATTGGTGGCCGTGCCAGGACACCAGCCTGAGCGGGAGTAGTCGGAGGAGGAAACGCCGTTCCAGAAGTTGCCCGAGACGGGACTCTGGTCGCGGAAGGTGGCACAGTCGCAACGCCAAGGTGTGTGGGTGAAATGCTTCACACCGTCGATGTAAATCGCGTTTTCCTTGGGGTTGAACTCGTCGCCCTTGTCCCAGCCGCCATGGCCTGTGCTGATATAGCGCAGGCGCACGTTTTTGGCGCTGTCGGGAATCTCAAACTCCACTTCAAGGCTGTCGGTGGCGAAGAGACGACCGTAGTTTTGGCCACTCATCTCCATGACGTTGCAGGTGTTGAACAGTGGTATGGAATGCTCTTTCAGTGGTTTGTCGCTCCATTTGTTTTCACCCGGATAGGCGAGGAGGTCCAAGGAAAGTTTGTGGCCGCCTTTGTCGTAGTTGCCGATGAAAGCCCCGATGAGCACATCGCCGCGCAGACGGTCGCGCAACTCGCTGACTTCCATTTTGTAATAGTTCTCATCCGCCCATTCCAGTCCGTCAATCTGTACGCGGTCGTTGAAATGGCCTGCGCCAAAAGAGGTAAAGAACCGCACTAACTCGACAGGCGGCAAGTAGTCTTTCTCAGTCTTGATGCCTTGGTATTCCTTCCCGTCTTTGCCAACAAAGATAGGCAAGGCTTCCAAGCGTTGCAAACCGTCTCTGAAACTCTTAGCCTTCTCGGTCGGGATGACGAAGACGGAGGCGGTGCGGTCGTAGGCATCGCCGTTGCTGCGTTGGTGGATTTCGGCGAAGATTTGGTAATGCGCCGGAAGTTCAGGCAGCCTCATCCGCTTGACAATCAGTGTGCCATGACTGAAATGGAGGGTGGTGTCGAAAGGAATGTCACCTATAACAGGCTCATAGTCTGCAAAATGAATCTGCGCGTCTTCGAAAACGGGAATTCGCATGACGAGTTTGTCCTTCCTCAGTTGGGATAGCTCGCGAGAGGATTTGTGTAGGCCTTTGTTGTCGGGAATCAGGTCGAGGAGTGCGTATTTTTGCTCTTTCACTTCCTCTAAATCGGTGATGTAAGAGCCGTTTCTCATGCAGCGCACCATCACGCCTTGCTGTCGGCCCAGACCAGGCATAGGTGTGGCCTCAAAACCGAGACTCTCTGTCATCCACACCTCGATGGTGTTGGAGTTGATGCTGGTCGTGTATTTCGTGCAGTCGTAGCCCAACAGTTTCTCCTTGCCTTCCTTGTTGAAAACCACATCGTTATCGGTCAACGAATAGGAGTTGTAGAATTTTCCATCGGCATAATCCAAAATGGTGTAGACGGAATCATGTACATAGTCGACGTAGGTGTTGCTTTGGGCGTAGCCAGGGACAGGGTTGGAGAGCTTTTTCTCTTCCGTACGGATTTTCAGGCATTTCGCGTTCTCGATGACTTGGATAGTCGTTGTGTCTTGTTCCGAAACGCCTTTGGCATAGCTTTGATAAGTGAGGATGTGTTGGCAATAGGCTGTGCCCGCCCACAGCAAAAGGATTAAGTAAATAAGAGACCGTTTCATATTCTAATATGCTATAAATCCTACAATTCCTGATAATACAATGAGCAAAATGGGATTGGCTTTGAAGAAATACGAGGCCACGAAGGCCAAGACGCAGATGATGACGCTGATATTATATTGTCCGCGCCCGAAATCCACGAAGTTTTGCGTGTTCATCATGGAGAGACCGGCAGCGAAGATGAGTCCGGCAATGGCGGGTTTCAGACCTTTCAAGGTGTTGTCCATCAAGGCGTTGTTTCTCTTGCTCATGAAGAGCTTCAGGATGAGATATACCATGATGACGGAAGGCAGACAAAGCGCAAACGAAGCCAGCAGTGAGCCGCCTAAGCCCGCCGTGTTATAGCCCACGTAGGTCGCCAAGTTGATGGAGATGGGACCAGGGGTCATTTGCGAGATGGCCACCATGTCGGCAAACTCAGTGGTCGTCATCCAGGCGTAATGCTCTACCACCTCATGCTGGATAAGCGAGAGCATGGCATAGCCTCCACCGAAGCCAAGCACCCCGATTTTCACGAAGACCCATAGTAGTTGCAGGTAAATCATGACTTGACCTCCTTTTCTTTGGCTTTTTTGTTGATAATCAGTGCGTAGATTAGACTCCCCGCGATGGCAATAAGGATGACGTAGGCGGGCGAAATCTTACACCACCAAATCAAAAACACAGTGGCGATGGGGATGATGGCAGTCTTCCATGTCACCTTGGCTGATTTGATCATGCGCAAGGAAGGGGCGAGGATGAGGGCCACCACGCAGGGACGGATGCCCTTGAAGATGCGCTCCACCACAGGCTGGTCGCGGTACTCGCGGAAGACCGTGGCCAACAGCAAAATGATGGTGATGGACGGAATGATGGCTCCAAGCATAGCGGCAAAAGCTCCACTTCTGCCTGCTACGCGATGCCCGACATACAAGGCCGTATTGACCGCAAACACGCCCGGAAGCGACTGGACCACAGCAATCATGTCCCAAAACTCATCGTTGGGAATCCATTTCTTCTGATCAACGACGGCCTTCTCCACCATCGAAAGCATGGCATAGCCGCCACCGAGGGTGAAAGCCCCGATTTTGAAGAAAGTGAAGAACAGTTGCAGCGGCTTTTTCATGCCGCAAATTTACAGGTTTTTGTTCATTGAATCAAAAATACCTTATCTTTGCGGGCATAAAATAGTAAAAGTCCATTGTTTTTTGTCGCATTATGATCCTTACCACTACACAAAACATTGAAGGTCGTACCATAACGGAATACGTGGGTGTTGTTTCTGGTGAAGCTTTCGAAAACCAAGCATTTCGTGGACATAGATCCTATGTGCCTACGCTCTCCAAGGCCCGTATGATGGCACTCAATCAATTGGAGGAGCTGGCAAGCAATTTGGGAGCTGATGCTGTAGTGGGGATAAATATTGATTTCGAATTGATTGATACAAGTTCGGGCGTATTGGTATATGCTTCGGGCACTGCGGTAAAAACAGAATTAATAAAGTATAAACAAATATAATTAGTTGCATTATGATACTTACAACCACACCGACCGTAGAAGGTCGCACCATCATTGAATACAAAGGTGTTGTATTCGGGGAAGTGATTACTGGAGTGAATTTTATTAAGGATATCAAGGCCAGTCTTCGCGATATAGTTGGCGGACGTTCAGGCTCATACGAACAGGAGTTGATCAATGCTCGCGCCCAAGCTTTGAAGGAATTGGAAGAACGGGCTCGACAGTTGAATGCAGATGCTGTGGTAGGCATTGACATAGATTATGAGGTGTTAGGCCAAAGCGGCTCAATGCTGATGGTCTCTGCTTCAGGTACGGCGGTGAAGCTTCAATAAGATAATCAAATAATTAGTATTATGCTTTTAGATACTTCCGTAATGACCTTTAACCAGCCTATAGCTTGGAATTGGCTGGTGCAGTTCTGTATTTTGGCTACGGCCTTGTTGATAGGTAACGTGCTGAGAACCAAGATTCCTTTCCTCCGCAAGAGCTTGATTCCCTCTGCCTTGATTGGTGGATTGCTGCTTTTGGTTTTTAAGGCGATACCCGGGTGCAAAGAACTTATCAACAAGCCGGTGATGGAAATTGTGACCTATCATGCCTTAGGCCTGGGTTTTGTGGCCTTGGCACTGAAAAACAACAAGATAGAATCGAAATCTACGCCGATGAAGGTGATTGAAACGGGTGCTTTGACGGCCTCCACCTATGTCATACAAGGTATTGTGGGTCTCATTGTCTCCATCCTGTTCTTCTATTTCGGCAGGAAACTGTTCTATGCCGCAGGCCTGCTGCTTCCCATGGGTTACGGCCAAGGACCGGGACAAGCCTTGAATTTCGGTAAGATCTTTACGAGTTGGGCCGCGAAGCAGGGCATCGACTTCCCTGGTGCCGACTTCGGCCTCTCCATCGCTGCCACGGGATTTATTGTGGGTAGTATTGTTGG
>JAEEGH010000803.1_pt1 | contig 98099 bp, 94 predicted proteins | sample 9134181 | NCBI WGS metagenome assembly JAEEGH01 (sample SAMN16246544, study PRJNA631951) | gut metagenome | biome: gut microbiome; feature: rumen; material: DP-attached | host: Bos | place: Iran: Karaj | collected 2018-10 | reverse complement strand
TGCAGAGAACACGGAGGCTGCCTGAGAAACGGTAATTGTCTTTTCTGCATAAGCAGATTCACCCCAAATGTTGGTACCAGAAGCACGAATAGTTATCTCGCCTCCCTCCTTGGCTGCAAGAGTCTTATTGGCCAAGAAAGGAACCGTCATTGTATGTGAGGCATCGTTAAATGAAATGTTTTCGCCATCTACATAAGCAGGAGTAACGCCCTGGACCGAGTATGAAACATCCGTTAAGTTAGCAGGGGTAAGTGTTATTACCTCATTGCCCGCAGTAGGTGACGTACGAGAGATATTTGGTGCAGACAAAGCAGGATCACTTGCGCCATAATAATATATATCAACACCGGTTATTCTACTAGTACCAGAAAGAGTTGCATAGAATGAAGATGTGATATCTTCAGGGGTTACGATAGTCTTGGTTGTACTCTTGACGGCTAAAGCATTTGTCCAGGTGCTAGTTTCTGAACTCAAATAATTATATGAAGTTTCTGTGGTAGTGAAAACAACCTTCAGAATGCGTGAAGCATTATTCTGAGAGAACGTAATCTTATTATTATTATACAGACGTGTGTGAGTATTCGAACTTGATCCGCCAAGATAGTTTGTCACTTTTGTACCAGATTCCTTAGTTGCCACCATATTAGCTACTGAATTACTCCAGGTAACAGCATCATCGCTTGCTGAAACATACGTTGCAGTCGTCAAATCATAGGAGACAGGGGTCTGGCGGATAGCAGTCGTTCCGACTTTATTCAGGTCAAGACCAAGGGTATTGATAGCGCCACGGGCAAATGTCTTAGCTGAAGTGATACGGAAGGTATAAGAAGCCTGGTCGGTTAAAACAACCACCTTACCAGTATAGCTACCTGGGATAACGGTCATATAGACATCAAGAGCAGAAGCCTTGTCCACGTGAGTAGTAAGAACCTTTTCTGCAGAAAGTGTTGTGGTGATAATAGAAGAACCATCAGCCAAGGGAGCATCACTTTGACTACTACGTAAAGCAAGGGTGCTTTCATCATCAAAATCAAGCCCCATTAATTCAACTGCATATGTACCTGCTATGATATCAGTGCCTGCATCGAAAGTAACACTAATAACCTTTTCGCTCTGATATGCGGCCTTAGTAGAGAAAACTTTAAAGTTAATAAGCGATCCAAGGTTAGCGAAACGAACATCTGCTAAAGGTTTGGAATTATCTAATGCGGGGTCATAACCTTCCAGCATAGCCGAAGTAACCTCAATGGGTTTTGCAACCATAGGGAAAGCATCAAGATCATAACCGGTGATAAGATCCTGCGTCTGAGCATAGGGAACATTGAATTTGGCCTCAGTACTGCTTGCTGCGGTAGACTCGAAATTAGGGTACCATGCAAACAAATAATCACAGGCAGTTAATGTTCCAGTCACATTAAAAGTTACATCTTCTCCAGCAACAACAACACTTGAATTTGTGCTACCACCATCGTTAATCAAATATGCAAGTTCATCACCGTTCTCCCATTTGGCAAACCTATTCACGCCATCATCACCAATGATGGTTTTAGTGGCAGCATCCTGTCCTTCAACAATAGCGAATGTATAAGTCTTTACTGCATCAACGACTTCCTCAACTGGCTCGTCATTGATTTCTTCCTTTGGCTGATCTATTTCTGTTTGCTGGCAAGATATGAAAGCAACAGATGCGGCTGCAAATGCAGCGAGAGTATAAATTATCTTTTTCATGGCTGCATTCTATTAAAGGTCATCATCCCAGCCGCTACCAAACGGTTCTGTGTTATCTTTGCTGGCAGGGCTATTTATCAGCAAAGAACCTTCGAATCGTACCACGAGGGTTTCTGTCGTAGGTGACAGATACTCTTGTTTTTTTTGTTTCTCTTTTTTCATAAGATTATAGATTTGATATTAGTTTGATTATTCTTACTAGATTTCAAATAAAACAAAACCGCCAGAAGGGCGTTTATCTAGCGTCTTGGCGGCATCACGGACCGCCCAAATCTTTATACTTTGGGAGGCGACGAATGATGATGAGTATGTGGTAACCATCATAATTCTAATAAAGGAGTGATTATTGATCCGCAGTTTAAGTTGCTAAGTTAATCATAATTTATGCTTATAACAAGCTAAATTTGAAAAGAATCTTACACTTTCTTTCACACCCCTTCCCCATCCCTCTCTAAAGCGTACAACTAATAATGACCGCCACTACCTAGGTATTACCCGATAGTGGCGATCAAATGTAATTTTACGTTTGCAAGGTGATTCGTTAAAACCTTACACAACGAAATAATGGAATATTATTCGTCTAATTTATAAACGTAGAACTTAAAGGTTTGTCCCTCGATATTTGCGTTGATAGATGTATAACAACGCCAATCGGCACTGTTGTAGATACCCACGTAACGGGAAGTTCCTGTATTCTTCAAATAATTGTCAGTAATCGTGAATACCTTATTATCATTTATGCCAACCCTAACGCCATTATTTGTATTTGTACAATAAAGCCATTTTTCACTATCACCGTTAGGATAGAAAGTATAATTGCCTGTGGAAACAGTCAAATTCCATTTGATATTGTCAGCCACATCAGAAGTAATCTTGGTTCCTGTAACAGTAACTGCAACAGCAGAAGGGGCGGAACCGGTTCCATTACCGTTACTCATAGCGTAGTTACTACCATTATTACCAACAATGACAAACACATCACTTGAGGTGATACTTGCAAGCGGGGTTTCAACCCACGAATAACTACCACCGCTACTCGGTCCTGCAGCTTGATTGACAGTAACTGTCACATCTTCTGCTCCAGAGTAACTCAGGGTAATGATGCCGCTACGTGCATCAGCATCAGTTGCCTGGGCATCAACCTCAAAACACACTTCGCCAGGAGTAGAATAATCAAAAACATGAATCCACGCGACGTTCGCGACTGCAGAAAGACTTGCACCTGTCGGGTTACTGATAGAATACTCAATTGCATGCAAGTCATTGGCGTTGCTGACAGCCATCGGATTGGAAGAAGTCACATTAATGACAGGATCCGGAACATATTCGCCAGACTGAATCTTTACAGAGTAGATATAGCCGCGTTTCGCACTAGTAGCAATGGTGACTTTTGATTTAGTAGTATAGGTACCAGCAGGAATATTGACAAAATGGATCCCTTCAATTTCCACTCCGGTAATAACCTTCGTTTCATCTACGGATACCTCAAGGGTGCCGGTATCTGAACCATATTTACCACCTTTTATAGCGATATTGAATGCGCCACTCAGGTTGAGTTCCTTTGTGGTAAAAGAGCCACTCGCAGAACCAGTGCCAAGTTTCACACGGCCCCCGATACCCTTATAAACCTTGGTGCCCGCAGAATAGAGACCATTGGAATTTGCCTCACTGGCAATAGATGAACCAATATCAGAGGTGCCGTCAGTAGCACCGCTATTGGCCCAGGCCATATTGTCAATAAATGGCAGAGAAGCACCGGAACTAGCCGTAATATGACTGGCTTCCAGGTTAATCTTCAGAGTGGTGATTTTGCCAGCGGAGAGCTTCAATCCACCGGCGGGGATGGTGATTTCCTTCTCGATGCTATAATCTTCAGTACTGGCAGCAATGGTGAGTGTGCTACCAGCTGCTAAGGTCTGGGGCACTACGACAAGATAGGTAGCATTAGTGCCATCAATCTCATACTTAGTTCCTGCAGTATAATTAGCCGAAACAGTCATGGATCCATTATAGTACGGATCACCAAGGCATTGGTTTTTCATATTAATGAGCACTCGGCCTACAAGGTTGGAAGCCGATGATGTCATGGAGACTGTAGCGGGATGCTGGGTGCCAACCATGGTTACATCCTTATCGATAAGGATAATTTTGACGATAGCACCCAATCTGGCAAACTGAATATCACTAATGGTAGGATTCTCCACCGTAACAGTAAACGGCTTGGAAACCATCACATCCGCGGCACCGTCAAAGGACGTGGCAGTAGGATTCTGGTTTGCCGGCAAGTCTACTTTCGCGCCATAAATACCAGAGCCGCCAGGAACCTCTGCTACACCATTGCTGGTATAAGGATAGTAAGCATAATAGTTTCCAACAGTCAGATTACCGCTGAAGGCCGCAGTAGTGGCAGGAGAAACGATATCTGTATCAAAAGCTTGATTGTTGCTTTCTCCATCTGACACACCGATCCTGTCTCCCACCGACCAATAAGGAGTTGTACCAACTATTTCGGTTTTAGTAGCGGATTCGGAGACAGGATTGCCTGCAATGATGGTCACATCCAGGATCTCGTCCTCCTGGGGTTTTGCAATTTCATTCTGAACCTTGGCACAAGAAGAAACCATAAGGGCAGCGAACAGCACTGCAATAGAAGAATAAAGAATCTTTTTCATAGCGCGTCCGTGTTAAAAAATGAACATACCACCATCATCCAGGATACCGCCGGGCAAACCGGGATCTCCGAAAATCAAGTCGCCACTCTGGCAGATCACGCCTTCGACACGGAGTTCGAGGACGTCCACTTCGGGTGAAGTGTAAAAGTCTTTTTCTTTTTTCATATCAGTTTTGTATTAATTGGTTTTAATTGTCTGTGTTTGTGGCACTTCCCGCAAAGGGGTTGTCTTTGTATGGTAAAATTGGGTGTAACAAGTTATAAAGTTAGTAAAACTCCCCTGTTTATACAAAGTATAAAAAGTATTTTTTCCACAAAGTTATCAACATCGGCAACACTTTGGCGCAAGCGGGGGTTAGCTTTGCACCCAAGAAAACCAAAGAAGCCATGTTTAAAGTTATTGTTTCCGTTGGCATATATGCCGCAGTTATTGTGCTTTTGCTCAAGTCTGTCATTGAGTTCTGTGATTCTTCCCGCAACGATATCGTCACAGAGCCTTAGCGGGTGCACCACAATGGGCCAGCCATGTTGCCCTCCCGCACCGCCTCCTTATACATCGGTTCCGGACTATGTCTGGGCCGATGTTCGGGATTGTTCCCTGCAGTTTGCCAGGATGCTGCGAAAGCGCCGAGAAGAACGCCGCGAAGGGCAGGAGGAGGAGGAGGTGCACCAGGTCCTTCATCCCAACGCAGAAGCAGCACTGCGGGCCGCAAAGCGGGCCTGCAGGGGCCGTGAGGGCCGTGAGGGCCGATGGTTCGGCCGGGCGGCGTCATGCGAGGCCGGCGGTACGGTGTTTCTGGTGTACAAGGACGGGAAGGTCATCGAGCGGCATGTCGCTTGCCGATGAGGTAGCCGATGTAGAGGACGCCCAGGGTGATGGCGATAAAGAAAACGATTACAATTTCATTTACCACATGCACCCCTACGAACTGCATCAGGATGCCGATGATTACCGCCATCACAAACAGCATGCTCACAGGCGAATAGCACACCTGCCGGCGGCCGTTGATATAGTCCCCTATCAAGTATCGGCGCAGGTATGCACATCGGCCTTTTCTTCGTAGCGGAAAGGTTCCTGCTGCCAGGCGCGGAATCGACTATATAACTCTTTCAGTTTCATCTCTTTAATAGGGTAAGCGGTCCAGATGCCTGTGCACCGCGGCCAGCAGCCTTGCAGCGTTCTCCGGAGTATTGGCGGCAACCACCAGGGACGGGGTGTAGAGCGAGGGGAATCGGCCGTCGAAACTGCAGACGGAACCGCCTGCCTCTGAAAGGATTAGCGAGGCGGCTGCGTAGTCCCAGGGCATGAGGCGGATCTCGAAGTACAGATCGGCAAAGCCGGCGGCCATGAGGCAGAGCTCCACGGCGGCGGAACCGGTTCGGCGCACGTCGTTGCACTCCTGGTAGATGTCGTAAATGATGTCGCTGCAATAGCGCGACCATTCCTTATGGTAGGTGCTGAGGGCCGTGAACAGGAGGCCATCCTCGTAAGGCCGATGGGACACATGGATGGGCTTTCCGTTGCAGAAGGCACCTTTGCCCTTCTGCGCCCACCAGCACTCCCCTCTCCAGGGGCTGTAGACCACGGCCATATACTGCTCTCCACCGCGGACAAGGGCCACGCTGATACAGCAGTTCTCGTGCCCTCGGGAGTAATTGGCCGTGCCGTCAATGGGATCGATGATCCACACGTACTCGTGCCCGGCAATATCGTTCAGATCCTCTTCCTCGCAGAGGAAACCACTTCCCGGAAGCAGGGCCCGGAGCCGCTCCGTAAGGAAGTCCTGCACCGCCAGGTCCGAACTGGTTACCAGATTCTCCTTGGTCCCCTTGTCGTGCAGTTCAAAGCCGGAGCGCACCATATAGGCCGATGCCTCCTTTACAACAGCAACTATCTGTTCTATAGTTATTTCCATACTTATTTCACAGGTAATGATCCATTCTGCCGCCCGGCGTATCCACCCATCCGGCCCGGCAGGACAAAGTTACGCATTTTCCGCGATATGCGCGGGCGACTCCCCGCCTTTTGCGCAACTCAGTTTTTTCCACTATATTTACATCCCGGACGAGCAAAACAAATCGCCTATGAGACAATTGATTATCTACCTTTCCATCCTCCTCCTGCCGCTGGCCGCCTGCCAGCCCAAAAGCCACCCTCTCCCCTGTGACGGCCCCATCTCCCAAGCCATAGCCGAGGTAAACTTGGACAGCGTACGCACTTACATAGATGAACTGGTGGCTTTCGGTACCCGGCACACCCTCAGCAGCCAGACCCACCCGGCCCAGGGAATCGGCGCTGCCGTGAACTACCTGGCCCGGCGCTGTGAATCCTGGGCGGCAAAAGCAGAGAGCGCCCATCGGCCCAAACCCATAGTAGAACGCATCTATTACACCGTAGGCGAGAACGGCGGCCGCTACGACCGCATCACCCGGGTGCCCGAACTGCTGGTAACGCTCCCCGGCACCAAGGCCGAACGGGAGATCCTGCTCATAGCCCATATAGACACCCGCGTGAGGGACGTGATGGATTCCACCACCGTGGCTCCCGGGGCCGATGACGACGGCAGCGGCCTGGCCTGCCTCCTGGAGACGGTACGGATCCTCTCCGGCATCCCCCTGGAGCAGACGGTGAAATGCCTCTTTGTCTCCGGCGAAGAGCAGGGCCTGGACGGTTCCCGGCACTTTGCCAACCTGGCCCGCGAGGAGAACTGGCCTGTACTGGCCGTCCTTAGCAACGATATGATTGGCAATGTGCGGGCCAGCGGAACCGAACTGCGGGAAGACCACAAGGTACGCGTGTTCTCCGAAAGCCGTACGGGCGAAGACAGCGACTCCCGCCAGCTGGCCAGATACATCAAGGAAATGGCCGATCGCTATGTCCCCGGGCAGCAGGTGGTGCTGAACTACCGGTCCGACCGCTACCGCAGGGGCGGAGACCATCTCCCCTTCCAGCAGCTGGGCTTTACGGCCGTCCGCGTATGCGAATACTGTGAAGATTACGAGCGCACCCACCAGGACATCCGGACGGAAGACGGCATCTACTACGGAGACCTCCCCTCTTACGTGGATTTCCCCTACCTGGTGCGCAACATCCAGGTGAATCTGGCCGCCGTCGTGAGCCTCGCCAACGCCCCGGCAACACCCCGGAAGGTGCTGCTGGCCAATGCCATGGAGCTGGACAACAACACCCTCCTCACCTGGGAACCCGTCCTGGGCGCCGACGGACAGCCGGACCGGACGGTCTCCTATCAGGTTCTGTTCCGGGAAACCAACGAGTGGGAATGGAGCACAGAACTCCCCAACGGTGCTTCCGGCACGGTTCCGGCCGGCGCCCCCCTGGAATTCAGCATCCCTCTTAGCAAAGACAACTACTACTTTGCCATACGGGCAGTCTCACCGGAAGGATATCCGGGACTGCCCGCAGTAGCCAGATAGTAAACCTTTCAGTGCGCAAGTTCCCCGGCAATCAGCGGTATCAGCTGATAATCGGCCGGGAGCCAGTTTACGCCGTCCAGCTCACCGGCATCCAGCCAGCGGGCGGCTTCGTGTTCGTTCAGGTGGAGGGCTTCCGTAAGCAGCGAGCAGATATAGCAGTGCATGGTAAGGTGGAACTGGGGATAGTCCCATTCTATGGTCGTGAGATACTTGTCCACCCGGATTTCCGTGTCCAGCTCCTCCCGGATCTCCCGCACCAGCGCCTGCTGGGGCGTTTCTCCGGCTTCCACCTTTCCCCCGGGGTATTCCCAGTAGTCCTTCCAGGGGCCATAGCCCCGCTGGGTGGCAAAGACCTTGTCCCCCTTCCGGATGATGGCGGCCACGACTTCAATGCGTTTCATCGGCATAGATCTCTTCAAACATTTTGCGGAGCCCGGCCTTGTCCTTAATGATGGCCCTGAGACGCGCCAGGGGTTCCTCGTTGGGAGAACCGGGGATAAGAAGGTGCAGGTAGCCGCCTTCGGCATATTTCTCGTGCAGATGCTCCAGGGTGCGCTCCCAATGGCCCTCCTTGTCCAGATCCGGGTAATGGGACAGGCCGAACTGGACGGTGCGGCGGATGATGGTCTCCGGCACTATCATGCGGTCCGCCTCGGCTACCAGGGATCCGTAAATGCTTCTGGGAGGGGTTGTTGCCGAGGCCCGATGGTCCTCCGCCGCCTGGGCGATGGTTTCTATCTCCTCCGGAGAGAACCATTGCCGGAGGCGTTCATCGGAGCGGATCATCTTGCCGCTTTCCAGGTGATGGGTCTTGCGGTCCACGGCCAGGCCCAGGTCGTGACAGGCGGCCGCGGTATAGAGCAGGTCTTCGTTGATATCGTAGTTCTTCCCCATGGCCAGAGCCCGGTGGATGACGGCCTGCGCATGGTCTTCCCGGTGCGCCCTGTCGAAGGATGAATAGCGGGGAATTATCTCATTTTCAATATATTGTACAAGCTCCGGATTCATCTGTCCTTGGAATCTATGCAAATGGTGACAGGGCCGTCGTTCACCAGGGCCACCTTCATATCGGCCCCGAATTCACCGGTTCCCACCTTCTTGCCGATGGCTTCCTCCAGACGCCGGCAGAAGGCCTTGTACAGCGGAATGGCTTTCTCATGTCCGGCGGCTTCTATGTACGAGGGACGATTGCCCTTTTTGGTGGATGCCATCAGCGTGAACTGGCTCACTACCAGCGCCTCCCCTTCCACGTCCACCACGCTACGGTTCATCACGCCGTCCCCGTCATTGAAGATGCGGAGCCCGGCCGTCTTTTTTACCAGATAATCAATATCTTCCTCTCCGTCCTCATGCCCCACTCCCAGCAGCACCAGCAGCCCCGGCCCGATGGCGGACTTTACGGCGCCGTCAATGGTAACGGATGCGGAAGATACCCTTTGGATTACCACACGCATATGCTAGCGGATTTCTTTGCCGAAGGGGAACACGGAGGCCAGAGCCATCTTAAAGTGCTGGACACCAAAGGGAATCCCTATAATGGTAACAAAGCAGACAAGGCCGAAAATGCCATGCAGGAGAGCAATCTCCCACCAGCCCGTAAGGATCCAGATGACGTTCATCGCAATGGACAGGCAGCCCGGCTCGTCGGGCCTGTTCACCATCTCGTGTCCAAACGGCCACAGCGCGTACATCCCCAGCTTAAACAACTGGATACCAAAGGGAATGCCGATGACAGTGAGGCACATGAGCAGCCCCACGAGGAAATAGATGCCAGCTATGAGGATACCCCCAAGGAACAGCCACAATATGTTGCCGACAGATTTCATGAAGTAAGCTTTATAGATTTACAAAACCGAAGAGAGGGCTTCGCGGAATTCGGGCATGGGCCTTCGGGTATCACGCTCCACGATAAGGGTCTTGAGGCCGGCAAAGGGGCGGATGAGTTCCTCAATCTCCTTCAGGGGAATCCCCTCCCCAAAATAAACCGGAGCAAAATGGTCCCAGAACTGCATGGCAACGGTTTTGGGCATGTGGAAGGTTTCCCGGATAAAGGCGTCGTCACTTAGGTAGCAGCACAGGTATACCATGCCCACATCGAACAGATGATTGCCCCAGCAGAAGTCCCCAAGGTCAATGAAATAGCGCTTGTCCCCCACAAAGATGGCGTTGCTGTATTGGAGATCCCCATGTATGGCCGTGTCCTCGTCCGGTACATCGGCAATGAACTTGGTGAGCCTGTCCTTTTCGGCCGATGTGAAGAAGGGATTCTCCGCAAGGAGAGAATAATAGCGATCCTTCACATTCTGGAACTGGGTGGTGTCCACATGCGTTGAATGGAGTTGCAGGCACATCTGGGCGAACTCGGCCGCGTACTGCGCCACCTTTTCCGGATGGTCCCCCGTGGCGCGGGAATACGACACCTTGCCCGGGATGCGGCGGAAGCGGATGCCGTATCGGCCGTCCTCCGTAACCACATAGTCCCCCGGTTCCGGCGTGGGAATGCCCATGTCATAGACCTTCCGGGCCAGCATCATCTCGTCCAGCGGCTGCCGGATCTTGCCCGGGAAATAGAGTTTGAGCATGATATCGGGGTCCGACTTGTGGTCGTAGCTCTCTCCGTTGGCACCGCCGCCGGAAAGCACATAGTCATTGAGGGAAATGGGAATGGCGTTCATCTTGCGAAGTATACTATTTGAGGTTCCACAGACAAAGATAAGCAAATAATTCCTATATTTGGCCCGCAAAACCCACGGGCGATGAAAATACCCGATAATCTTACTGGCCGATGAATACTATTTGGATTGTACTGCCTATCCTTACGCTCCTGATGTTCGATCTGGGGCTGTCGCTGAGGTTCGAAGACTTCGGGAAGGTGTTCCGCCATCCCTGGCCGCTGGCCGTGGCCCTTTTCGGCCAGCTGGTCCTGCTGCCCGCCATAGCGCTGGGCCTGGCCTATCTGTTTGGCCTGTCGCCGGTGTTTTTCATCGGCCTGGTGCTGATCGCCTGCTGCCCGGGCGGAAGTTCCTCCAACGTGTTTTCCAAGCTGGCCGGCGGCGATGTAGCCCTGTCCGTGACACTTACGGCGCTTAGCAGCATCATCACCCTCTTCACCATCCCCTTCATCATGAGCTGGGCCACGCAGCTGGTGGGCGAAAGCGTAGGCATCACCCTCCCGGTGGGCAACCTCATCAAGCAGAACCTGGTGCTAATGCTGCTGCCGGTGCTGCTGGGAATCGGCCTGCACTATGCCTGGCCTTCCGGGGCCGATAAGACGGACAAGGTGCTCTCCAAGCTGGCCTTTCCCCTGCTGCTGGTGCTCATCACCGTATTCTACATCCAGCACCGGCATACCATCCTGGAGAACATCGGCATCCTGGGAATTTGCGTCACCGCGCTCATCCTGCTGGCCATCGCAGTCTCTTCCCTGCTGTCCCGCCTGGTGAAAAACAGTCCCCGGCAGCGCCGGACGGTAGTTATCGAAGTGGGGATGCAGAATGCCGCGCAGGCCATTGCCATTGCGTCCAGCCCGCTCATCTTTGCCAATGAGGAAATGGCCATTCCGGCCATCCTCTACTCCTTGATGATGAATATTGTGCTCCTCACTTACGTGGGAGTGGTAAGAAAAAAGGGGGTTAAATAACCCCCAGTTCCTTGCCAACCTTGATGAAGGCGGCTATTGCCTTGTCCAGGTGTTCCTGCCTGTGCGCAGCGCTTAGCTGCACGCGGATGCGGGCCTGGCCCTTGGGCACCACCGGATAGTAGAAGCCAGTCACGAAAATGCCTTCCTGCGCCATGGCGGCAGCGAATTTCTGGGAAAGCGGTGCGTCGTACAGCATTACGGCGCAGATGGCGCTCTGGGTGGGCTTGATGTCAAAGCCGGCGGCCATCATCTTGTCCCGGAAGTAATTCACGTTCTCTACCAGCTTGTCATGCAGCGCGTTGGACTCCTTCAGGATCTTGAAGGTTTCCAGGGCGGCGCCGGCAATCATGGGCGGGATGGAGTTGGAGAAGAGGTACGGACGGGAGCGCTGGCGCAGCATATCTATGATTTCCTGCCGGCCGGTGGTGAAACCGCCCACGGCACCGCCGAAGGCCTTGCCCAGGGTGCCGGTGAAGATGTCTATGCGGCCGTAGCAGCCAAACTGTTCCGCCACACCGTGGCCGGTGGGACCTACCACGCCGGCGCTATGGCTTTCATCCACCATCACCAGGGCGTCGTACTTCTCCGCCAGGGTGCAAATCTGGTCCATGGGGGCCACGTTGCCGTCCATGGAGAACACGCCGTCCGTCACGATGATGCGGTGGCGGCAGGCCTGGGCCTCCTTGAGCTTCTCTTCCAGATCGGCCATGTCGGCATTGGCATAGCGGAAGCGCTGGGCCTTGCACAGGCGCACGCCGTCGATGATGGAGGCGTGGTTGAGGGAGTCCGAGATAATGGCGTCCTCCGCCGTGAAAAGGGGTTCGAACACACCGCCGTTGGCATCGAAGCAGGCGGCATACAGGATGGTGTCTTCCGTGTGGAAGTATTCCGAGATGGCTTTCTCCAGTTCCTTGTGGATGTCCTGGGTGCCGCAGATGAAGCGGACGGACGACATGCCGTACCCGCGGCTGTCCATGGCCGATTTGGCGGCTTCTATGAGCCGGGGATTGTCGGCCAGGCCCAGATAGTTGTTGGCGCAGAAGTTAAGGGCCTTGCTCCCGTCCTGGAGCGTGATTTCCGCACTCTGGGCCGATGCGATATTGCGTTCCCGCTTGTACAGCCCGGCCTCGTCGATGGCTTTCAGTTCATCCTGAAGATATTTTTGGAATTTTCCGTACATAATATGTGGTTTTTGTTAGTTTCTGCTTTCAAATTTATGGATTTTCTGTGGATTTTCTATGAAAAAATAGCTATTTTTGTAAATCGATACTTGAATTGTTTATTACAGAGCATGAAAAATGTACTTGTCATAGGTTCCACCGGACAGATCGGCTCCGAGCTAACCATGAAGATCCGTCGGGAAATCCCCGGCAGCACCGTTGTCGCCGGCTATATCCCCGGCGCAGAACCCAAAGGTGAACTGCTGGAAAGCGGTCCCAGCGCCCTGGCCGATGTACGGGACGCCGCCGGTCTGGCCGCCATCGTGGAGCAGTACAAGATAGACACCATCTATAACCTGGCCGCCCTCCTGTCGGCCGTGGCGGAGCGCAAGCCCCTCCTGGCCTGGGACATCCAGATGAATGGCCTGCTCAACATCCTGGAAGTGGCCCGGGAGAAGGGGGTGGCCGTGTTCACGCCGTCTTCCATCGGCTCTTTCGGCCCGGAAACCCCGCACGACGGCACCCCGCAGGACACCATCCAGCGCCCCCGTTCCATGTACGGGGTCACCAAGGTCTCCACGGAGCTCCTGAGCGACTATTATTTCTATAAATATGGTGTAGATACCCGCGCCGTCCGCTTCCCGGGCCTCATCTCCTATGTGACCCTGCCCGGCGGCGGCACCACGGACTACGCCGTAGAGGTGTATTATTCGGCCGTGAAGGAAGAGGAATTCGTGTGCCCCATCGCTCCCGGCACCTATATGGACATGATGTACATGCCGGACGCCCTGCAGGCCGCCGTGAACCTCATGCAGGCCGATCCTTCCCGCCTGAAGCACCGCAACGCCTTCAATATCGCAGCCATGAGCTTTGAACCGGAACAGCTCTTCGCCAAGATCCGGGAATACATTCCGTCCCTGCGCGTACGGTACGAGGTGGACCCGGTGCGCCAGGCTATCGCCAACAGCTGGCCCAACAGCATGGACGACAGTTGCGCCCGTGAGGAATGGGACTGGAAGCCCTCCTACGGCCTGGACGAGATGACAAGGGACATGATCAAACACCTGAAAATCAAGCTGGGAATTTAAGGTTAAGAGCCTCCCTGCCTGTAATAGCTTAAAAAATGAAAGCAATTCCGTTCGAATTGCTTTCATTTTTTAACTTCTATGGTCTTTAATCGTTTTACCAAGTATAGCCAAACCCCTAACTGGCATGCCCCTATCGCATATTAAAAGTTTTAAAGAATAATTGGAAAAATTTTTATTAATTATAATAGCATTGATAGTCAATGCATTAAATAAAATCATAAAAAAAATTTAAAAAATCTTTTGAAAAAAATTTGCAAATTCAAAAAATAGTCGTACCTTTGTATCCGGGTTGAGGAAGCGAGGTTCTCTCAGCGGAATCAATCTATTGGTTATTAGTTTTAGTGTTATTAATTATGTGGTTAGTAAGAGCGTCCGCCTGAGACAGGCCGACTCTCTTTTTTTTTGCCCGAAATTGGGCAAAAAAAGAGACTTTTCTACTTTTTCTTATTGAAAATCACGAACTCGTTCATCACGAAGTTGAAGCCGCCGGAGAAGCACAGGGCGATGAGGTTACAGATAACCGGCTCGAAGGAAGAATCCTGGAACCAATCCAGTTTCACAAAGAGGAAGTGGATGCCCTGCATGGCGATGAACTTGATGACGTAGGCTCCCAGGGTGGTTGCGTTGTAGGCGCCGAAATGCCGCCAGAAGGAACGGGCGCCATGGTAAGTGACACGGTCATGCCAAAGGAAATAGTACGCAATGACGAAGTTGGTCATGGCCGCCAGCTCGAACGAGACGGTGGGCGCTATCCAGTAACTGCCCCAGTAATTTCCATTGAAAAGGAAATGGGCCAACAGCCAGTGGACACCCAAATCCACCACGGTGCCCGCGCTGCTGGTGAGCACAAACATGACGAAGTTATGGAAAATCTCTTTGCCTGACTGCTTCATAAGTGGCCACAAAGTTACTAAAATAATTGGTATTGTCACAAAATTGGAGTAATTTAGCGGGACTAAAACCTGTTTCGGAGACGATGAAACCGATAATCGAACCCGTGGACCGTTCCCTTCTCAAAGCGGAACTGAACGAGGAGCGCCTTTTACGGACTACCAACCGGGCCGCCAACGAACTGTATATCGTTGGCCCGGAGGCTGTGAATGTTATCCGGGAAATTGGCCGCCTGCGGGAAATCTCCTTCCGTAACGACGGCGGCGGCACGGGTGAACCGCTGGATATAGACAAGTTCGACACAGACCCGTCCTACGGCTATAAACAACTGATCCTGTGGAACCCGGAAACGGAGGAAATCATCGGCGGATACCGTTTTTGCCTTTGCGACGAGGCCGTCTTTGACCGATTCGGCCAGCCCATCCTCACCTCCACCCACATGTTCGAGTTCTCCCAGAAATACCTCAAGGAGCAGTTCTCCCAAACCCTGGAACTGGGCCGGTCTTTCATCTCGCTGGAGTACCAGAGTTCCAAGGCCGGAGCCAAAGGCCTCTATGCCCTGGACAACCTGTTTGACGGCATCGGCGCCCTGGGCATCCTGTACAAAGACCGCATCAAGTACTTCTTCGGGAAGATGACCATCTATCCCAGCTATCCGGAACAGGCACGCGACATGGTGCTCTATTTCCTGTGGAAATACTTCCGGAAAGGCGCCAAGCGGGTGCGCCTGCGCGAGGGAATCCAGGAAGTGAAAGTGGCCAACCCGCGCCAGTTCGCCTCGCTGTTCAAGGGAAACAATTATAAGGAAGACTACAAAATCCTGAAGTCAGAGATTCTAAAGCTGGGTGTGAGCATCCCCCCGCTGGTGAACACCTACATGAACCTCTCCCCCACCATGGTCTATTACGGAACGGGCATTAACGACGAATTTGGCAACGTGCTGGACTCCGGCATCATGATCACCTTCGACGAGATGTATCCGGAAAAGCGTGAGCGCCATGCGGAGAGTTTCCGGAAACTGGGCTGGCGGAAGATCCGTTCCCTGCTGAAGCGTTTCCAGCGGAAGCCTAGCGACGGACAGTGATGTGGAAGCAGTTCTGCTGTCTCTCGTATTTCACGTAACACGCCCCTTCGTCATGAAGGTCTTTGAGCACCTGGCTTAATACGGCCCGGAGCCACTCCGGCGGCACGTCCTCATAGGGACGGCCCCTGAGATCCGGCACCTTCACATAGCGCCAGTAAGAAAGGTCGAAGGTGGTTCCGTAGCGGTGCGTGGAATTCTCCGAAGCATTCTGGTTGCGCCGGCGGAGCCTGGCCACATCGTCTTCGGTCCGGAGCACGGAAGTGACTACCAGCTTATTGGGATTAAGGCCCTTGGACGAAAGGGAGTCCAGGAAATTGGCCCCGATCCGGTCCAGCAGTTCTTTGGCCGATGGGATGAGGAAGGGAATGGAGTGCGTAAGGGAATCTATCACATAGCTTTCAGTTTCCGTCAGTTCCACCAGGGAGGACGTGAGCTGCCGGGCCGCCTCGCGGTCTGCCACGGGAGGTACGCCGATAGCCTGCGCCACCTTCATCTGCACGTCGTTAAGGTCATTGAACTCCCGGGCGAATTTAACGTCATAGATCCGTTTAGGATGATTCTCAATGGTGCCGAGTGCCAGCCACTGCCGCTCCCGGACACAGCTGCGGACCGAGAAAAAACACCACAGGAGAAGGGCCACGCCCACTATAGAAGCTATACCAATAGCAATCTGCTTGAATTTCATGGTTACGAAGATACGGCTTTTTCTTCAAAAATTAGGATAAATGCGGAAAATTATTGCTATTTTTGCATGACTGATTTGGAATAATCATGACAGAAGGGAAAAAACAAGCCGAACGGATCCAGAAATCTTTCCTGAGTCCCTATGAAAAAAAGGTCCTGGTGTACCTGGCGGGCAAAATGCCGGAGTGGGTAACATCGGACATGCTCACCATCCTAGGCTTTCTGGGCGCCCTTGTAATGGCAGCCGGATATTGCCTGTCCAATCTTAACCTAAACTGGCTCTGGCTCTCCTGCTTCGGCCTTTTCATGAACTGGTTCGGCGATTCGCTGGACGGCAGTCTTGCCCGCGTAAGAAACACACAGAGAAAGACTTACGGTTTCTTCATCGACCACAACGTGGATGTCATCAACGAAACCATCATGTTTGTGGGCGTAGGCTGCAGCCCGCTGGTGAACATGAGTTTTGCCATGTTGGCCCTGGTGGCGTATTTTATGCTAAGCGTATATGTCTATATAGACTGCCACCTCAAAGGGGAGATGCGGCTCTCCTACGGCGGCCTGGGCCCCACGGAATTCCGCATCATGCTGGTCATCGTGAACATCCTGTTCATGTATGTCCCGTGGTTGAGCACATGGAAAAAGCCCATCACCATTTTTCACAATGACTTCATGATCGGGCTGTTCGATTATATCGCCGTGGCGGCCGCTGTTGCCATCCTTGTCAGTTACCTGGTGAGTTTCTTCAAGGACATCCGCTATTTCTCCCAGTTGGATCCGCCCAAAAAACAGGACGAGGAATGATAATTACCGCAGACCAGGCCCCCACCCTGTCCCCTGTCTTCGAAGGAAGGAAGGGAAGGCTGCTGTATAACCTGGCCATGCGCGTGACGGGTATCGGAAAAATCAACCTCACCCACGACCGGGTGGAGAAAGCCGGCATCCCGCCGGGACCGGACTTTGCCAAAGGCATCCTGGACGATGTAGGAGTAGACTTCCTGGTGGGGAATCCGGATCGGCTTACCAGCCTGCCGGAAGGGCCGTTCATCGTTATAGCCAATCACATATACGGCCACCTGGACGGCATCTGCCTGGTGGATCTCTTCGGCCATGTCCGGCCCCAAAGCAAGGTGATGGTGAACGAGTTCCTAATGTGGATCCACGGGTTGGCTCCCAACTTCATCTCCGTGAACCCTACCCTCTCGGAGAGGAAGGGTGCCACCGCCACCAGCGTGAACGGTGTCAAGAATGCCCTGTTGCAGCTGCGAAGCGGGGAACCCCTGTGTCTCTTCCCCTCCGGCGCCGTGGCCGATCTGAAGCCCCGCCAGCACTGGACCCTCAGTGAAAGGGACTGGCAGGACGCCGCGGTGAAGCTGATCCGAAAGGCGCGTGTGCCGGTGGTCCCGGTGCGCTTCTTCGACCACAATTCGGCCTTCTACTACGCCCTGGGGCTCATCGACTACCGCGTGCGCTTCGTGCGCCTGTTCCATGAGATGTACAACAAGCGGGGCACCCACCCGCGGGTTGGAATCGGCCCCACTCTCAGCGTAGAGCAGCAGGAGTCTGTCCCGGAAGCGGAATACAAGCAGTTTCTCCGGCAAAGCGTATATGGAATGAGCGTGCCGGAACAGTTTATAAAAAGATCGGAACTATGGAAGTAAAAGTTGCACTAGTCACTGGAGGCAGCAGCGGAATCGGTGCTGCAACGGCCCGGCTCCTGGCCGATGCCGGCGTAAAGGTGTATGCCGGCTCCCGCCGCGGAACCTTTGAGCCCGCCCGCAAAGACGTGATTCCCTTGAAGATGGACGTAAACGACGCTGCCGCCCTGGAAGCGGCCGTGCAGGAAATCCTCTCCCGTGAGGGACGCCTGGACGCCGTGGTGTGCAATGCCGGGAACGGCATCTACGGCCCCGTGGAAGGGACCACGGAGGAAGAAGCCCGCTACCAGTTTGAAACCAATTATTTCGGAGTGCTCAAAACCATCCAGGCCTGTCTGCCGGTGTTCCGGAAACAGCAGTTCGGCCGCATCATCACCATTACTTCCGTGATGGCCATCCTGGAACTCCCCTTCCAGGGTTTCTACTCCTCTGTGAAGGCTGCTTTGCTCTCGCTCACGGAGTCCCTGGCCCTGGAACTCAAGGGCACGGGCATCCAATGCTGCAGCATCCTGCCCGGAGATGTGTCCACGGGCTTCACATCGGCCCGAAAATTGAATGAGGCGGCTACCCGGGAAGACTCCCCCTACAAAGAGTGGATGCAGAAGAACCTCAAGCAGGTGGAGAAGGACGAACTGGGCGGCATGTCCCCGGATGTTATTGCCAAGGCGGTCCTTAAACAACTGAAAAAGAAGGAAATGGCCATGCGGGTTATCCCCCGCCTGGATTACAAACTGGTGGCGGTCCTGGTACGGCTGTTCCCGGCAAAGTCCAGGCTGGCCCTCATAAAGCTCCTCTATTAGCAAGGAATGGTGAAGCTTCGGCTCATAGTCACGCTCCTTTTGGTCTCCGCCCTTCCGGCGCTGGCCCAGACCACGCGTGTGCGCGGTCAGGTGACGGACTTTGACACCGGAGAACCCCTCCCCTTTGTGAGCGTATACTTCGACGGCACCACCATCGGCATTTCCACGGACCTGGAAGGCCGATACAGCCTGGAGACGCACTCCAAGGACGCCCGCGTGCTTACGGCCCACATCGTCGGCTACGAAAGCCTGTCCATTCCCGTTTCGCCCGGTTCCTTCAACGAATTCAACTTCCGGCTCAAGACGGACCCGGATTTCCTGGACGCCGCCATCGTGAAACCGGACGACCGCTACATCAAGTCCATCCTCCGGAAGATCGACCAGGCCCGCAGGAAGAACAACCCGGACAATGCGGCATCCTGGAAGGCCGGGCTCTACACCAAGATAGAGATGGACGCCACCAATATGGATGACATCCTGGCCCTGGGCCCGGTAAAACGCAGCTGGGGCTTCGTGAAAGACTATGCCGATACATCGGCCATTACGGGCAAGCCCTTCATCCCCGTGATGATATCGGAGAATATTTCGGACCTGTATCACTCCACAGACCCCTCCTTTGAACGGGAAGTGATGCGGGCCAGCCGCATTTCCGGCCTGCAAGAGGACAACATCCTGCGCCAGTTCACCGGCAGCTACCTGCTCAAGACCAATTTCTACGAGAACAACATCGGCGTTTTCAACCTGGATATTCCCAGCCCGTCGGCCGCATCTTCCCACATCTTTTACAATTATTTCCTGGTGGACAGCCTCCAGGTCGAGGGGCGCAAGACTTACACGCTGCGCTTCCACCCCAAAAAGCTGGTTACCTCCCCCGTATTCGACGGGGAAATGCAGATTGATGCGGAAGACTTCGGCATCCGTTCCGTGCACGTGCAACTGTCTGCGGCGGCCAACGTGAACTGGATCCGGCACATCAACATAGACATTGAAAACCACCGCCTGGAAAACGGACAGTGGTTCTATAAGGAGGAAAACCTGTTCGCAGACTTCTCCATCGCCGTAAGTGATTCATCCCGTATCGTTTCCTTCCTTGGAAGGCGGCACAAGGTCTATGATCCGCCGGTGTTTGGGCCCATCACGGACCCGGAGGTGCTGGAGGGCGAAGACCGGGTGATCCTGGCAGAAGTGGAACCCAAGGAGGACAGCTATTGGGATGAGGTTCGCCCCTATGAGTTGAGCGACCGCGAACGGGGTGTCTACCAGATGGTGGAACAGGTACAGGAAACACCCTTGTACAAATGGGCCTTCGCTTTGGCCAACACCTTGATTGTGGGCTATTACGAGATCCCGGAGATAGGTGTGGGCTTCGGCCCCTGGGACCGTACCATAGTTCATAACGATACGGAAGGACTGCGCCTGCAAGTTGGCTTCCGCACCATGCGGGACCTCTCGGAAAAGGTGCGTTTTTCCGGCACGTTCGCCTACGGTTTCAAGGACAAGACGCCCAAGTGGAGCTTTGCCACGGAATTCATTTTCAACCGGGCCAAGACCCGCAAGCTCACCCTTTCGGCCAAGAAGGACTTCGTACAGCTGGGCAGCGGTGAGGGGATGTTTACCGCCCAGAACATGTTCTCCTCCGTGGCAGCCCGCTCGTTCATGAACCGCCAGAGCATGGTGCGGGAGTTCAAACTCCAATACGAGCATGAATGGGCCGCCGGCATCGACCAGACCCTCACATGGAGGACTTCCCGCCTCTGGAGTAACGACCTGGTACCCCTGATGCGGCCCGACGGCACCATCCAGGACAGTTACCTGGTCAATGAGATAGGGGCCAACATCCGCTTTGCCTGGGATGAGCGCGTGAACCGGGGCTTCTTTGACAAGACCCACATTTTCACAATCTTCCCCATCATCAACCTCAACCTGCGGCACGGGTTCGGCGGCATAACGCCCGGCAGCAAAGGCTATTGGCGGGAAGAACTTACCGTGAACTGGCGAATCCCCTCCACGGCCATCGGCTTCGGGAAGATGTGCGTGAACTTCGGCGCCATCCAGGGTTCTGTTCCCTTTACGCTCCTGAAACTGCACGAAGGCAACCAGACCTTCTTCCTGGACATCGGCTCCTTCTCCTGTATGGACTATTACGAGTTCGCCTCGGACCGCTGGATGTTCAGCTACTACGAGCATAACTTCAACGGCTTCTTCCTGGGCAAGATTCCGCTCATCAAGAAGCTGGACCTGCGGGAAGTAGCCACCGTCCGTTTTGCCTGGGGCACCCTTTCCCCGGCCAACCGGGAGAACGCTCCCTTCCTGCTGCCGGAGGGTACGGGTTCCCTGGAAACACCTTATGTAGAGGCCGGTATCGGCATTGGAAATATCCTGCGCGTCCTGCGGGTAGACTGCTTCTGGCGTCTCACCCACAAGCGCCCGGAAGCCATGAAGAACTTTACCATCAATATTGGATTTGACGTTGAATTCTAAGCCCATGAAAACCTATCTGACCATCCATCCACTGATTGTTGACGGCAAGACAGAACCTCACCAGATTGAGCCCTACTACTATCCTGTCTTCTCCTACTCTTTCCTTTTGGAAGGAGAGGTACTGGTTTCCATTGAAGACAAGAATTACCTGCTGGGGGCAGGACAGCTGATCCTTGTTCCGGAAAACAGGACCATTGTGATCAAGCATTTCAAAGACTGCCGGGGATACATGGGCGGTTTCAGCCTCAGTGAGCTCAAGGATGCCTCCTATCCCGTCCTTCGCACGCAGGAGCCCGTCATCCAGAGTTTCTGGTTTGACGACGCCGTTTTCCTGGGGGCGCTTATGAAGCGGATGCTGGTGGCTTCGGAAGACAACGACAAAGCCCTGCTGAGGTGCGGGATAGACCTTATACTCAGTCAGTTACGTCCAGGAGGACAGGTGGCGGCCATACCGGAGAAGTTCATGCAGATGGTTTTTGAGAAGGGCAATGCCACCCTCTCCGTGTCGGACTACGCCAACCTCCTGAAGGTAACCCCCAACTACCTGAACAAGACGGTAAAGTCCCACACGCACCGCACGGCCATAGACTGGATAGAGATTGCCCGGCTGAACCTGGCCAAGCAGATGCTCAAGGACAAGAACGTATCCATTGCCGATGTGGCCCGGCTCTCCGGCCTGGAGGACCAGTCCTATTTCTCCCGTTTCTTCAAGAAAAAGACGGGCATGAGCCCGTCCCAGTTCAGAAACAGCATGGATTAAGGCCTGTAATCTGTAACAATCACTTTCCCGTCCATTACCCGGAAACGGACGTCCGCCCCATCGAAGGGCATGGCGTATTCCCTTTCCGGACTGTCCTGGTACGCTGGCCTGGGATCCAGGGAAAGGATTTGCCTTAAGGATTTGCGTTGCTGTTCCGTAAAGGGAAGGTTCTCCGGTATCTCCACCTCCAGCAGCGGCCGAGGCGCCTCGGAGGCGAAGCCGGCAGCTGCGGTCGGGAAGGCATCGGCATAGGGCACATAGGGCTTGATGTCATAGATGGGAGTGCCATCCATAAGGTCTGCGCCTTTTACAATAATCTCCAGTCTGTCAATTTGTTCCACTTCCACGCAGGACAGGCCCAGCGGGTTGGGCCGATAAGGTGAACGCGTGGCCCAAACGCCCATGGCGGTATTCCCGCCCAGCCGGGGCGGACGGACCGTGGGCTGCCACTCCCCTTTGGCGGGTTTGTTGGCGGAAAAGCCCCAGATGAGCCAGATGCGGCCGAAACTCTCCAGTCCGCGCAGCGCCTCCCGGTTCCGGTAGGCTTCCGTGAATACTATCCGTCCCCGGACATCCGAGAGCGAACTCTGCCGGGGTATGCCGAATTTGGAGCCGAAAGGGCCCCTGTAGTAAGCTACAGGCTCAATTTGAAGGGTATGGTCCATCTAGGAAAGGTATTTGCCGTGACAATGGCAGTAGCGCAGGCCGCTTCCGCAGGGACAGGGTTCGTCCGGCGCCACGTGCGGGATGGCGAAGCCCATGCCGGGGTAATCGGACACGTCCGGGAGCTTTTCCCCGGTGCCGGCGGTGTTAAGGTTCAAATCCAGCTGCATCTGCCCGGCCTCACGGGCACTGAGGCCGTACAAGGCCCATTTGGGGACGGCATCGGCATAATCGGCCACAATCTGGCAGCAGACCTTCCAGCTTTCTTCGTCCAGGTGTCCGCCCTGCGGACTGTCCATGAGCGGATGGAACAGGGCCTCATTGTAGTCGCCGGTGTACTGGGCCTCGATCCAGGTGTCGTGCTCCGCCTTTACCAGCTCAAAACCTTCGTAGCCCAGGCGGCGGTACAGCTGCTCCAGGGCCATGCCTTCATGGGTGCGCATGCCCACGGTAAAGTAGGGAGCGCCGGCCCCGGCTTCCCGGGCCTGTTCTTCCGTAAAAGCGGCCTTTTTCTTCTGACCCAGCTGCTGGCGCAGGGTATGGATTTCCTCCGGATCCGATACGCAGGGAGAGCAGAGATAATCCCCCCATTTGTCCGTATACCGGCAAAGTTTTACCATGGGGCTCTGCTGCAGCATGTGCATCAGTTCCCCGTAATTGTTGTTGTAGTGCTGCTCGTAATAATCCGTGACCAGGTCCAGGAAAAGCGGAGTGGGCAATATGCCGTAAAGGTTTAAGTAGCCCAGCCCAATTCTCTCTATATCAAACTGTCCGCTTCTCTCCCCCTTCCGGATGGCTTTCTCCACGAAGGGGGCCACTATATCGTACACCTCCCGCGTGATCCACACCTTGTGGAAATGTTCGTCCGTGTCGTCATGCTCCACCAGGCCGCTCACCTCCACCAGCGAAGGATAGATGGCGTAGTCCTGGTACTGGACCTTTTCCGGCCCGGCGTTAACCAGCTCCCGGAGCAGCCGAACATCCCGCTCCATAAGGTGGGACAGCCAGCGGCCGGGTTCTCCCCGCAGATACACATCCAGCTGCTCCACCAACTGGGATTTCCTCAGGCGCGGCGAAAGCTCGCGCCCGAGGAGACTTCCCAGGTCTTGGAGTTCCGGCTTCTGAAAGCCGTCCAGCAGGGTATGCAGGTTTTTTACCACTCGTACTTGAGAATGGGGTTACGGGCAGCCATGGTTTCGTCCGGACGGGTGATGGGCGCATTGTGCGGGGCGTCGTGCAGGATGTTGGGATCCCGGGCCGCCTCGGCGGCAATGGTCCTCATTACGCCGATGAACGTATCTATGGTCTCCTTGCTCTCCGTTTCCGTGGGCTCTATCATGAGGGCCTGGTGGAACAGGAGCGGGAAATAGATGGTGGGAGCGTGGAAGCCGTAGTCCAGCAGGCGCTTGGCCACATCCAGGGTGGTCGCGCCGGGAACATCGTCGTGCGCGCCGTCATTGATAAGGCCGTCAAACACGAATTCGTGCTTGCACACCCCCTCGATGGGCAGCTTGTACACGTCCTTGAGGCATTCCTTGATGTAATTGGCGCTTAGCACCGCATACTGTCCCACCTGTTTCAGATGGTCCTTCCCCAGTGCCAGGATGTACGCATAGGCCCGGAGGATAACGCCGAAGTTGCCGTGAAAACCGCTTACCCGCAGGTCCGGAATGCAGTCTTCCAGGTGCTTGGCCACACCCACGGGACCGCTGCCGGGACCGCCTCCGCCGTGCGGCGTGGAGAAGGTCTTGTGCAGGTTCAGGTGCATGATGTCGAAACCCATGTCTCCGGGACGCACCACACCCATGAGCGGGTTCATGTTGGCGCCGTCGTAGTACAGCAGGCCGCCAGCATCGTGAACCAGCTTGGCGATGGTCTTGATTTCCGTCTCGAAGAGGCCCAGGGTGTTGGGATTGGTCATCATGATACCGGCGATATCCGGGCCCAGAAGCGGTTTCAGGGCTTCCACGTCTATGCGGCCGTTCTCCAGGGACTTCACCTCCACCACCTCCAGGCCACACACGGCGGCCGATGCGGGATTGGTGCCATGGGCGCTGTCCGGAACGATGACCTTGGTACGGGCCATGTCCCCGCGCAGCATGTGATACGTGCGCATGATCATAAGGCCGGTGAGTTCACCGTGGGCACCGGCGCAAGGATCGAAGGTGAAGGTGTACATGCCGGTAATTGCGGCAAGCGCCTTGTTCATCTCCTGGTAAACCTTGAGCGCGCCCTTGGTGAGCCCGGCATGCATTAGCGGATGCAGGCCGGCAAAGCCCGGCAGGGCGGCCATTTCCTCGTTGATCTTGGGATTGTACTTCATGGTGCAGGAGCCCAGCGGATAGAAGCCGGTATCCACGCCGAAGTTCATCTGGGAAAGGTTGGTGTAGTGGCGCACCACATCCGGTTCGGCCACCTCCGGGAGGCGGGCCGGAGCCTGGCGGCGCAGCTGCTGCGGAACTTCCGGTGCCGCAGGGAACTTATTCATAGGCAAGGAGTAACCACAGCGTCCTTCCTTGGAAAGCTCGAAGATAAGTTTGTCGTAGTATTTCATAGCCTAGCCCTCCTTTACCACTTTGACCAGCCGGTCGATTTCTTCCTTGCTGCGCTTTTCCGTGACGCAGAAGCTTACATAACCCTCTTCCGTATCCAGGGCTGCGAAGAAGCCGGCTTCTTCCAGTTTCTTCTGCATGAGGCCCGGGAACTGCTTGGGTTTGAGGACAAACTCCTTGAGGAAAGGCTTGTCCGGGAACACGTCCTCGAACTGGCCGGTCTTGAGGAGTTCGGCCTTGAGATAATGGGCACCGTCGGCACTGATCTTATTGACCTCCTTGAGGCCTTCAGGCCCCATGAGAGAGCAGTAGATAGTGACCCAGAGGGCCATGAGGCTCTCGTTGGAACAGATGTTGGAAGTGGCCTTCTCCCGCTTGATATGCTGCTCGCGGGCCTGCAGGGTGAGCACGTATGCGCGGCGGCCCTGCTTGTCCTGGGTCTGGCCCACGATACGGCCGGGCATCTTGCGCATGTGTTCCTTCTTCACGGTCATGAAGCCCACATAAGGGCCACCGTAGCAAAGCGGAAGACCCAGCGGCTGGCCGTCGCCCACGGCTATGTCGGCATCCCACTCGCCCGGGGTTTTCACCACGGCGAGGGCCGACGGGTCGCAGTATTCCACCAGGAGTCCCTTCTCCGCATGGATGGCATCGGCAAAGCCGGTATGGTCCTCGATGATGCCGTAGCGGTTCACCGAAGGGACAATCACGCCGGCAACGTCCTCCTTGGCCAGTTCGGCCTTCAGGGCCTCCAGGGAGGTCTGTCCTTCATCGGCCGATACATAGCCGATCTCCACCCCGTGGAATTTGGCATAGGTCTCCACCACCTTGACCACATGGGGCAGCAGGGCCCTGGACAGGAGCACACGGTTCTTCTTACGGGCGCAGGCGATGGCCATCTTCATGGCTTCCGCGGCGGCGGTGGGACCGTCGTACATGGAAGCATTGGAGACGTCCAGTCCTGTGAGTTCGCACATGAGCGTCTGATACTCAAAGATATAGCGGAGTGTTCCCTGCGAAATCTCGCACTGGTACGGCGTATAGGCCGTAAGGAACTCCGACCGGGAGCAAAGGTAAGGGATGACCGCCGGGGTATAGTGGTCGTAGGCACCCTGGCCCACGAACACCTTGAGGCGGGCGTTCATGGCCTCCAGCGAGGCGAAATAGTCCCGGATTTCCTGCTCGGAAAGGGCCTCCGGAAGGGCATAGGCGCCCTTCTTGAGGAACTCGGAGGGAACGTCGCTGTAAAGGTCTTCCAGCTTCTTCACTCCGATTTTCTCCAGCATGGCCCGGATATCGGCCTCTGTATGCGGAAGATACGGAAGATTACCCATGCCTTACTCGCCGATTAAAGCCTTGTAGCCGGCAGCGTCCATGAGGGCATCCAGTTCCCCTTCGTTGGACATGGCCACCTTGATGATCCAGGCGCCGTATGCGTCTTCGTTCACCTTTTCGGGGGCGTCTTCCAGTTCCGAATTAACGGCCAGGACCGTTCCGGAAACGGGGCTGATGAGCTCCGAGGAGGCCTTCACGCTTTCCAGGGCGCCGAATTCCTCACCGGCCATAACGTCGTCGCCTTCCTCCGGCATATCCACATAGGTGATATCGCCCATTTCCTTCTGGGCAAAATCCGACACGCCGATATAGGCGGTATTACCATCAACTTTTACCCACTCGTGGGACTCACTGTACTTGAGACCTTCAAGAATCTTAGACATAGCTGTTTATTTTTTATAGTTTGTTTGATAAAATCTCTTTTTGACCACCTTTCCGGGGAAAACTTTCTTGCGGATGCGGATCCAGAGCGGGGTATCCAGGGCGCTGAATTCCTTGTCCACCAAAGCGAAGCAGATGCTCTTGTCCAGGGAGATGGAATGATAGCCGGTGGTTACCACGCCCACTTCCCTGCCGTCCTCCAGTTCCACCGGATAGCCGGCACGCGGAATGGCCTTGTCCTCTATCTCGATGCCAACCAGCTTCTTTGCCACATTTCCGGCCTTCTGCTCCAGCAACGCCTCTTTGCCGATGAAATCCTTGTCGTACTTGCAGAACATGCCCAGACCGGCCATTACGGGGCTTATTTCGGGACTGAGTTCGTCGCCGTACAGCGGGAGACCGGCCTCGAAGCGCAGGGTGTCCCGGCAGCCCAGTCCGCAGGGCTGGACACCGGCCTTGAGCAGGCGGTCCCAGATTTCAACGATGTTCTCCGGGGTGGTGTAAAGCTCAAAACCGTCTTCACCGGTGTAGCCGGTACGGCTGAGGATGAGACGCTCCCCGTTGTACTCCACGTCACAGAAGGTGTAAAAACCAAGGTCTGCAGCTTCTTTATAGCCCAGGACCTCGATAACGGTCTTTTCGGCCTCCGGACCCTGCACGGCAATCTGGCCGATACGGTCCGATGCGTTGTCCAGCACGCAGTCGAAGCCCTTGGCCTGCTCCTGGATCCAGGCGAAGTCCTTGGCGATATTGGCCGCGTTCACCACCAGGAGGAAATGGTCGGCCAGGTATTCCCGGTACACCAGGAGGTCGTCCACAACGCCTCCGTCCGGGTAGCACATCATACCATAGAGCACCTTACCGGGTTCGAACCCCCGGATTTCGTTGGTGAAGATGTGGTTGATGAAAGCTTCGGCCTGGGGCCCCTTCACAAAAATCTCTCCCATATGGGACACGTCGAACATTCCCACCTTCTCCCGGACGGCCAGGTGCTCCACCGTAATGGTGTCGTACTGGATGGGCATCATGAAGCCGGCGAAAGGGCTCATCTTGGCATTGAGGGCCAGATGGGCGTCGTACAGGCAGGTTTTCTGCAGTTCCGTTGTGATGATTGAATCTGACATAATTGTATATTTGGTTTTAATCCGTGTTATTCATTACAAGGCCAGCCGGAAGCCCATAGTGGACTTGAAATGGTTGGCAAGATTCTCATAGCGGTTGGTGATGCGGGTATCGTCAAAGCGGGAGGCCGCACTTCCTCCGCGAAGTACCCGGAAGTCTCTCCCGTTCTCCTTGAAAGCGGGGCCCGTGGGATTCACCTGCGGCTCTTCCGTATATTCCTCATACAGATCCTGGCACCATTCCCACACATTGCCGGACATATCGTACAGGCCCAGCTCATTGGGTTTCAAGCTGCCCACCGGCCGGGGCTGGAGGTTATCCGTACTGAAAACGGACACCCGCTCAAACCAGGGATAGGCTTCCCCAGAGTAGGCTGTATTGTGGCTTTTTACCCCTCCCCGGGCGGCGAATTCCCATTCGGCCTCTGTAGGGAGACGGAAAGTCCTGCCCGTAAGGCTGTTGAGTCTGTGGATGAACTGCTGGATATGATACCAGCTCACGTTGCCGGCCGGGTATTTGTCTCCAAAAAACTGGGGCAGCCTGGCCCCCATAACCGCTTCCCATAACTCGTTGGTCACCTCGAACTCCCCCATCATATAATTGTCCAGGCTCACCTGGTGAACCGGGTATTCATCGGCCTGGGCAGGCTTTCCCTGCTCCGGGGTGGCTCCCATCTGGAAAGTCCCTCCCTGAACCGGCAGCATCCGGAAGGAAACACCGTTTACCGTAAATGTCTCCGGCTCCAAACGCGTAATGGTTTCCCGGGACGGGCGGTTATTCACCATAATATCCAGATAATACTGGGGAATGGGGTCTCCGGTGGAAACGGCAATCCGGAAGCCGATATCCGCCGCCTTGGCATACTGGGACAGCATTTCCCGGTCTGAGGGCTTTGCGAAATGCCCGCCGCGGACAACGCGCCCGGCTCCGTTGGACGGGCCTTTGGGATTCACGTACAGGCTGTCCCTGAATTTCTCCGCAAAATAATCTGCGCACCACTCCCTTACATCGGCCTTGACAGAGCTGTCTGTGCGGGCGGCATATTCCCATTCCGACTCAGTGACCAGCCTGAACGGCAGGCCCATTTTGCCGGAAAGCTTTTTTGTGAAGCGGACGGCATCTTCCCAGCTTACGCGGGTTACCGGTGCGCCGTCCTTTTTCCGGGCCGACGGATTATTGCCCATCACGGCCTGCCAGAGTTCCTGGGACACGGGCTCCGTACCCAGCGCAAAGCCTTCCTGAAGGACGGCGTGGATGGAAGGATTGCGTACGATGCCCTGGTCGAAGGTTTTTCCCATCAGGAAGAAATCTCCGGGATAAAGACGCAGGGTAATATCCAGCCCCTTGAAAGCCAGATGGCACAGGCCGTCTTCCTCTATGTAGGGAGACAGGTTGGCTGTAGCGCCCTCGTCCGCCTTTCCACCGCAGGATGCGACGAAAACCAGAGCCAATATCCACAGCAGTAACTTCTTCATCGGCATATTCTTTTCAGGATAAACTCCTGAAGTTCCCTATTCGTTTTCAAATTCACATTCAAATCTTCCGGGGTGGCGCCCTTGGCGGGAGCCAGTTCTCCGCAAATGTCCACGGCCGCCACTTCCAGGCGTCCGTCCAGAAGCCTCCCCAGCCATCCCTTCACTTCCTCCAGCGTATGGTTCCCCTGGCTCCAGTCCGTGCGGGCCCATGCCCTGTCCATCACATCCTTGTCCAGCGACAAGTACACGCGCTCTCCCCTCCTTTCCTCTATCCAGGCATCCTCCAGCACCTGCGGACATCCTTCCGGGCCGATGGTGAGCACCTCCTGCAACATGGACTGCCGCTCCCGGAGGGTCTTCACCCATCCGCCGCAGCTGAGCACCCCGTCAAACGCCGGGTCCTGGTTGTCCGGATGGTTGTCCAGAAGCACCAGGTGGAAAGGCTCCTTCTCCCGCCGGGCCAGCAGGCAGCTGAGGTAATGGTAATCCCCGCTGTCCAGCCACCTTAGCGGCGGCAGTCTTTCCGGCAGTTTCCCCTCTATCTCCGCAGCGGCATCTTCACTGCAATAACAGCAGGTTCCCTCCAGTCCGCACAGGTCCAGCACCTCCATCCCGGCTGGCTGTTTCCGCAGCCAGGGAAGGAATTCTCCGGCCTCATAGGCCCCGGAAAAGTTGAAAACCAACACGCCGCATTTCATCATGTAAAGATAACCATAATTGCCGACATACACAACCCAATTTGGGACCTCCCGCCCTCCCAAATCATTCATAACATTTTTGTTATAAGCTTTAACATTATTGTTTTTTCGCTTATATATCAGTTGTTTATCTAAATACTATTGTGTAATTTCAAAAGAGTTTGTATCTTGCATTGTTATTTCAAGACAGACAAGTATAAGTTATGGCAGAAAGTAACTTCATCGATTTTGTCCGCATCTATTGCGAGAGCGGACACGGCGGAGCGGGCAGCACGCACCTGCACAGGGCCAAGTATGTACCCAAGGGCGGACCGGACGGCGGCGACGGCGGCCGCGGCGGCCACGTGATCCTCAAGGTGAATCCGCAGCTTTGGACGCTCATCCACCTCCGTTACCGCAAGGTGGTGAAGGCCGAGGCCGGCAGTCCCGGCCAGGAGGCTCTGAAAAAAGGAAAGAACGGGGCCGATATCGTGCTGGAGGTTCCCCAGGGCGTAGTTGTCAAGGACGCAGAAACGGACGAGGTAATTACGGAACTGGTGGAAAAGGACCAGGAATACATCCTCTGCGAAGGCGGCCGGGGAGGCTGGGGCAACGACCATTTCAAGAGCGCTACCAACCAGACGCCGCGTTACGCCCAGCCCGGCGGCGAAGGCCAGATGGGCTGGTTCATCCTGGAACTGAAAGTGCTGGCAGACGTGGGCCTGGTGGGCTTCCCCAACGCGGGAAAGAGCACCCTCCTGGCCGCCATCACATCGGCCAAACCCAAGATTGCCAACTACGCCTTTACCACGCTGGAGCCCAACCTGGGTATAGTCCGCTATTACGACGACCGTTCCTTTGTGATGGCCGATATCCCCGGCATCATCGAGGGGGCGCACGAGGGAAAAGGCATCGGCATGCGTTTCCTGCGGCATATAGAGCGGAACAGCGTGCTGCTGTTCATGGTGGCGGCCGATGAGCCGGACGTGAACAAATGCTACAAGGTCCTTCTGAACGAACTGCAGGAATACAATCCGGAGCTCCTGGTGAAAGACCGCGTGCTGGCCATCACCAAGACGGACCTCATCGACCAGAAACAGCGGGATAAGATTGAGAAGAAACTGCCTGCCGATATTCCGCACGTCTTTATCTCCTCCGTTGCCCAGACCGGGCTCAACGAACTTAAGGAAGCCCTATGGACAGCCTTATCCAAATAGACCAGCAGGTTTCGCTCTGGATCAACCAGAACAATCCCGCCGCCCTGGACGGGTTCTGGTCCTTCGTTTCGGGTGTTCACATCTGGTTCCCCTTCTATGGATTCATGGCGGGGGTAATCATCTGGAGACTGGGCTGGAAAAAGGGCCTGGCCGTTGTTGCAACGCTGATTCTGGGCCTTGTTATCACGGACCAGGTAGCCAATCTGGTAAAGGACGGAGTGATGCGCCTGCGTCCCTGCCGGGACCCCTGGATGATAGAGCAGGGCGTGCGCTGTCCGGACGGAATCATCGGCGGGCTGTATGGCTTCTTCTCCGGCCATGCGGCCAATTCCTTCGCCTTTGCCGCGGGCTCCTGGGCCGGCCTGCAGCTCAACGACAAAAAGGGCCGATATGGCATTTACGGCTGCTGTATAATGATTTGGGCAGCCGTCATGTCCATTAGCCGGATCATGCTGGCCGCCCATTATCTGGGTGATATCCTGGTAGGAAGCCTCTTCGGCCTGGCCGTTGGATTCGGCCTGGCCTATGGAGTTCACTGGATATTGGTTAGAGCGAAGGTATAACTTTTTCCATCTGGATGCCGCGGGAGCCCTTTACAAGCACCGTATAGCCTTCCAGCGGAAACTCTGAGAGATATTTCGCCAGGTCTTCGGACTTGGCGAAAGTCTTGAAGGGGGTTCCCTCTGCCGCCTTGGTGAATTCCTCACCCACAAGGAACGCCTGGGATTTCCCCACTTCGCCCGAAATGACGGAGCGCAAACGTTCGACTATGCCTTTGTGTTCGGCCTGCGAGTCTGCGCCCAGTTCCCGCATGTCTCCCAGAAGGGCCAGCTTGGGGCCTTCGCAGAGAGCCAGGTTGTCCAGGGCCACTTTCATGGACGAAGGGTTGGCGTTGTACGCGTCAATGATAACGGTATTCTTTTCTGTCTTAAGCAGTTGGCTTCTGTTATTGGAAGGAACGTATGAAGCGATGGCCGCCAGGGCGTCCTCCATGGGGACGTCAAAGTACCAGGCCAGTTTGAGAGCCGCCAGCACGTTGTTGGCGTTGTATGCGCCCACCAGTTGGGTTTCCAGCACGGCATTCCCGAAATCCATCTCCAGGAAAGGCGTAGCCTTAACCTTCACGCCCTCCAGGCTGTAGCGGATGGCATCCATCCCCCTTTCGGCAAGCATCCCGGCAAGGACAGGGTCGTCCCCATTGGCGAAGACCACGCCGCCATGGGCCTTAAGATAATCGTAAAGCAGGCCTTTGGCGTGCTTTACACCCTCGAAACTGCCGAAGCCCAGCAGGTGCGCCTTCCCCACGTTGGTGATGAGTCCCAGGTTGGGCTGCGCAACGGCGAGGAGGGGTTTCAGGTCTTCCGGATGGCTGGCACCCATCTCGATGATGGCTATCTGCGCCCGCGGGCCGATCTTGAGGACACTCAGCGGCACGCCGATCTCGTTGTTCAGGTTGCCCTCCGTGGCAGTGACGCGGTAGGCCGCCCCCAGCGCCGTGCGGATGAGTTCCTTGGTGGTGGTTTTGCCGTTGGTGCCTGTGAGGCCGATAACGGGGATGCGCAGCTGCAGGCGGTGCCAGGTGGCCAGAGCCTTCAGCGCCTCCAAGGTATCGTCCACCTTGATGAGACGGGGGTCATCGGCCTCCACGCTGCGGTTCACCACCGCGAAGCATGCACCGGCTTCCAGTGCCTTGAGAGCAAAGGCGTTACCGTCGAAATTCTCCCCTTTCAAGGCAAAGAAAAGCTGGTTCTTCCTGATGGCGCGGGTGTCTGTGCAGACCCCGGAAGAGGCCAGGAAAATGTGGTATAATTCTTCGATATTCATAGTTACTTCTTTCCCGTGCTGCCAAAACCGCCGGCGCCGCGTTCCGTTGCGTCCAGTTCTTCTACCGGCTCCCATTCCACCTGCTCGTGGCGGGCTATCACCATCTGGGCTATACGTTCCCCGGGGACAATCTCAAAAGGTTCCCGGGAAAGGTTCACCAGGATGGTCTTGAGTTCTCCCCTGTAGTCTGCATCCACCGTTCCGGGGCTGTTGAGCACCGTGATGCCGTGTTTGGCTGCCAGGCCGCTGCGGGGGCGCACCTGCGCCTCATAACCCGGAGGAAGGGCTATATAAAGGCCCGTGGGCACCATGGCCCGCTGCAGGGGCTCCAGCACCAGGGGTTCTTCCAGATGGGCCCTGAGGTCCACGCCGGCGCTCTGCGGCGTGGCATAGGCCGGGCAAGGATAGGGAGAATGGTTGACTATCTTGACTTTGACCATTATTTGGGAGCTTTAAAATACAGGACCAGCGCAATTACGGTAAAGAGGTAATTGGGCAGCCAGATGGCAACGGATGCCGGGAGCGTATCCGTCATCACGAACATCTCGCTGAACTGCATGAACAGGATGTAGGAGAAGCCCAGGGCGATGCCCGCCGCCAGGTTCCATCCCATGCCTCCCCGCTTTTTCTTGGTGGACAGCGCCACGCCCAGGATGGTGAGGATGATGGCCGAGAAGGGCAGCGCATAACGGTTGTTCCGCTCAATCTGTGCCGCGCTCACGGAAGCGTCACCACGCTGGATCTGCGTTTTGATAAGCTGGTCCAGCTGCCGCTCGTCCAAAGCCTCGATGGTGTGCTTGTTCCGGAAAAAGTCGTCCCTGGTAAGGCTGAGGACCGTATCCATCTGCCTTCCGGAACGGATCTTGTCTTCCAGGCCACCCGAGTAATCCCGGATGAACCAGTTGCGCAGTCTCCAGGTGCCGGTGACCGTGTCGTACTGGGCGCTTTCGGCCGACAGCTTGGAATGGAGCTGCCCGCCCGAAAGGTCTTCCAGCGTGAAATTGTATGCGGTATTGTTGTAGCCGCTGAAGGATTCTATATAGACGAAATGGTCGTTCTCCAGCTTGTAATGCAGATCCCGTCCGGAGTACGCCTTGGTCCTGGGCACGTGCTTCTGCTCAAACGCAACCCGGGGGACATTGGCCTTGGGGATAATCCAGAGCCCCATTCCCAGGGAAAGCAGGCCGATGAACACGGCCGATACCAGATAAGGCACCATGAGCCGGTGATAGCTGATGCCGCTGGACAGGATGGCTACTATCTCTGAATTCTGCGTCATCTTGGATGTGAAGACAATTACCGTGAGGAACACGAACATGGGCGCATACATGTTCATGAAGAAGGGGACGAAGTTCACATAATAGTCGAACACGATCTCATGGAGGGTGGCCTCCGTGCGCACGAAGTCCTCGATCTTCTCACTGATGTCGAAGATGACGATAATCACGGCCAGCAGGAGGATGGCCATGAAGAAAGTAACCAGAAACTTGCGGATTATGTACCAGTCCAGCCGCTGGAGTCCCCTGAAATGGCTCATAGGCGCTGCATGAGTTTAGGGACCGTGGCATCCTTCCAGGCAAGGTAATCCCCTGCCTCGATATGGGCCCGTGCGGTTTTAACCAGATCCAGATAGAAGGCCAGATTATGCTCCGTGGCCACCATGGCGGCAAACATCTCCTTGGCTACGAACAGGTGGTGCAGATATGCCCGGGTATAGAAACTGTCCACGAAGGAGCTTCCCTCCGGGTCCAGCGGGGAGAAATCGTCGGTCCATTTGGCGTTGCGCATGTTCATGATGCCGTTCCATGTAAAAAGCATGCCGTTGCGGCCGTTCCGGGTGGGCATTACGCAGTCGAACATGTCGATTCCCCGGGCGATGGATTCCAGGATGTTGGCAGGAGTTCCCACTCCCATGAGGTAGCGGGGCTTGTCCTGCGGCAGCAGCGGGCAGGTAATCTCCAGCATCTGGTACATCTTCTCCGTGGGCTCCCCTACCGCCAGGCCGCCCACGGCATATCCGCCGCGGTTGGCGTTGTCCAGCCTGAGGGCGTGCTCCACGGCCCTTTTGCGGAGTTCCGGATATACGCAGCCCTGAATGATGGGGAACATGGTCTGGGGATAGCCGTAAAGGGGTTCCGTCTCGTCGAAACGCCGCGCGAAGCGCTCCAGCCAGCCCTGCGTGAGCTTGAGGGACTTGGCGGCATAGCGCTCATCGGCGTCCCCGGGGCAGCATTCGTCCAGGGCCATCATTATATCGGCCCCGATTATACGCTGGGTGTCCACGTTGTTCTCCGGGGTGAATATGTGCCGGCTGCCGTCTATGTGCGAAGCGAACTTGCAGCCCTCCTCCGTGAGCTTGCGGATGGGTGCCAGGGAAAAGATCTGGAAGCCGCCGCTGTCCGTGAGGATGGGACCGTCCCAATGTTCGAAGCGGTGCAGGCCGCCGGCCTTGAAGAGGGTGTCCAACCCTGGACGCAGGTACAGATGGTAGGTGTTGCCCAGGATGATACGGGCGCCGATATCCTCCCGCAAGTCCCTGTGGTACACGCCCTTTACAGAACCCACCGTACCCACCGGCATGAAGATGGGGGTTGGGATGTCCCCATGGGCCGTTTGCAGTACGCCTGCGCGGGCGGCGGACTGGGGGTCTGAGGCGGTGCGTGTAAAAGTGAACATTGAGTAAGTATTATAATGCAAAAGTACGGATTTTTTCGTACATTTGTACGATACGCCAAAGAATAAAACCAAAATAACCATGCAAACTAAAATCAAACCCATCACCTTCAAGCTGGTTCTGATGCTGTTCCTGGAATTCGCCGTGTGGGGCGCGTACCTTACGTCCCTGGGGCGTTATCTGGGCAACATCGGCCTGGGATCCCAGATCAAGTGGTTCTTCGCCATGCAGGGTATCGTCTCCATCTTCATGCCCACCCTCATGGGCATTCTTGCCGATAAGAAAATGGAGGCCCAGAAGGTCCTTTCCCTCTGCCACGGCCTGGCAGGCCTGTTCATGGCCGGCGCCGGTGTATATTGCATGACCGCCGGAGACGCCGTCCAGTTTGCCCCGCTGTTCATCCTGTACAGCCTCAGCGTGGCTTTCTTCATGCCCACCATCGCCCTGGTGAACTCCGTGTCATACAATGCCATGGCCAAGGAAGGCATGGATCCCGTGAAGGAATTCCCGCCCATCCGTGTGTTCGGCACCGTAGGCTTCATCTGCAGCATGCTGCTCACCAATTTCCTCACTGTGGGCGGTGCCCGGATGCAGGACACCTACTGGCAGCTCATCTCCTCCGGCGTGCTGTCCCTCATCCTCTGCGGCTATGCCCTTTCCATGCCCGCCTGCCCCATCGACAAGACCAAGAAGAACGAATCCCTGGCCGATGCCTTCGGCCTCAAGGCCTTCACCCTGTTCAAGGACGGCCAGTTCGCCATCTTCTTCATCTTCAGTATGCTGCTGGGTGCATCCCTTCAAATCACCAACGGCTACGCCAACACCTTCCTCAGCTCCTTCGCCGCAGATCCGGCCCTGGCCGATACCTTTGCCGTGAAGAACTCCAATGCGCTCATCGCCATCTCCCAGGCATCGGAAACCCTCTGTATCCTGCTCATTCCGTTTGCCATGAAGAAGTTCGGCATCAAGAACGTGATGCTCATCGCCATGTTCGCCTGGGTGTTCCGCTTCGCCTTCTTCGGCCTGGGCAACCCGGCCATGCCCGGCGTGCTGCTGTTCGTGCTCAGCTGCATCGTGTACGGCTTTGCCTTTGACTTCTTCAACATCTCCGGCTCCCTTTACGTGGAGCAGAACGCCGCGGAAGACATCCGTTCCAGCGCCCAGGGCCTGTTCATGATGATGACCAACGGCTTCGGCGCCACCATCGGCACGCTGGCCGCCGGCGCCGTGGTAGACGCTACCGTGTACAAGGCCGCCAATCCTTCCTGGCCCAATGCCTGGTACATCTTTGCCGGCTATGCCCTGGTGGTTGGTATCCTGTTCTGGATCCTGTTCAAAGATCCGCAGAAACAGCAGAAGAAGGCTGCTTAGCCCTCTTTTTGGAAGACACCCCTTCCCCTTCCCCTGTCCCCTCTTCCGGTCCGCACCAGCGGCTGGTTATATGGAGGATGCGGGAAGGGGTGGCTTCATATGTAATGTCAAAGACGCTGTATACGCTGCGCTGCCCTATCTTGTGGTAAGAGGTCACATAATTGAAGTCAAAGCCCAGCTGCCCCAGGCTTATCCGGTCTATGGATGAAATGCCTATCCGACGCAGGCGCTCCAGGATGTCATGATTATCCTCCAGCACTTTAAGGACCTTGTGCTGGTACGCCTTCCAGGACCGCGCCCGCTGCCTGTTGTGCCAGCGGTTCTTGCAGCCCGCGCTGCAGAATTTGCGGTCCGGGCGGCCGTGTCCGTATTCAATGATATCCCCGCATTCCAGGCAATAACCGTAGCTGGATTCATGACTTGTTCCGTATCCCATAGGCAACGATTTGGCCCCAAAGGTGGGGCAAGAAAACCACATTTCCAAGCATCGTAAAAAACATTTCCAAAAGTTTTTACGTTTTTTAAGATGGGACGAAAAACGGCATCGGAAGAATCATTCAACCGGTGCCGTTTTTTTCTGCCGATTCCTCCCAAAAAACAGCTAATCTCTCTTCAAAACGTTAAAATATGCAGCTCCAGGGCCTTTTTCGTTAGGCTTTGGGGACAGGACTCCTTTACTTTGCAAGCGGTTCCGGACGGAAGCGCGCCCATCCGGGGCCGCTCATGTGAAACCTTTAAAATGCAAAGCGATGGAATTTGTAAACCGTATCGAAATCAAAGGTGTCGTGGGAAGGGCGGAGATCCACGCGTTCAACGGGACGCGGGTATGCAACTTCTCCGTGGTCACCGAATACAGCACCCGGGACAAGGATGGCAACCCGGACATAGACATTGCCTGGTTCAACGTATCGGCCTGGCAAGGTCCTTCCATGCCGGACTTCTATGAAATCCAGAAAGGGGCCTGGATCAAGGTAGTGGGACGCATCCGTATCCGCAAATACACAACCCAGGACAACGAAGAACGCTCCGTGATGGATGTCCTGGCCCGCACCGTGGAACTGATTCCGCGGGAAGAAGAACGGCTCCAACCCCAAAGAGACTGGTAGAGATGAAACGGAGTCTGATGCATCTTCTTTTGCTTGTGGCCGCGACAGCCTGCGCCCCGCTCTCCCATATCCGGCAGTTGAGGGAGGGGCAGGTGACGGCGCAGCTGGTCCTGAGCCAGGAGGAGGAACTGTTGCCTGAACTGGATTTCGGGGCAACTCCCACGCGCCGGGACACGCTGGTGGTGAAGGATCCCGAAGGGAACGATGTACTCATAATGAAAGCCATCAAGGACGAGAACGGAGACATGGTGGCTACGGACGTGCTGGAAGCCGCCCGCGTGACAGCCCGCTTCCGCAACGTGGCCGAACGCCACGGCCGGATTGACCTGAAGTTCGAGGTGGTGGTTCCGGAGAAGATGCAGGACTCCAAATGGCAGCTCCGCTTTTATCCCGACATGTTTGTGCTGCAGGACTCCCTCCGGCTGGAGAGCGTCTACATTACCGGAAACGACTACCGGAAGGAGCAGCTGCGGGGTTACGAGCAGTACGACCGTTTTATCCGTTCCATCATTACGGATACCACCAGGTTCATCGACCTCAGGAACCTGGAGCTGTTCCTGCAGCGGAACATCCCCCAGCTGTACCAGTTCAAGCAGGACTCCACCTATGTCTCCGACGAGCAGTTCCGCTCCCATTTCGGGGTAACGGAACAGCAGGCCATAGACCACTATACGGACATGTTCGCCTGGAAGCGGAACGAATACCGGAAATCCCGCCAGGGGGCCATGTACGCCAAATATGTGAAGGTGCCCATCCAGACGGAAGGACTGCGCCTGGACACGGTGATGCAGGCCGTCAACGGAGATTTCGTGTACCAATATACCCAAACCATCACCACGCGGCCCCAGTTGAGGAAGGTGGACATCGTACTGTCCGGAGATGTCTATGAGAGCGACCACCGCATCTACACCATGAAACGGTCCGAGCCTCTTACCTTCTATATCAGTTCCCTTTCTGCGTTCGTGGACGGGACACAGAAATACCTCACCACCGTCCGCGAACGCCGGGCCGCGGCCAACACCGCCTGCTACGTGGACTTCGCTCAAGGCCGCTCCGACATAGACCTCTCCCTGGGAAATAACCGCAGCGAGATGGGCCGCATCCGGGGCAACATCACGGAACTGCTTGAAAACCGGCAATTTGACCTGGATTCCATTATCATTGCGGCATCGGCCTCTCCGGAAGGTGCGCTCGCCACCAACCTCTCCCTGTCGGAACGGCGGGCGGCGGCCGTGGCCGATTACTTTGACAGTTATGTGCGCCACTACCGGGACTCCCTCCGGCGGAATTCCTTCTCCCTGAGCGTGGGAGAGGATGGCAAAGAGAAGGTCTCGCAGACGAGTACCGCCGCTATCCCCTTCCGTTCCCGCTCCAACGGCGAGAACTGGGAAATGCTCTCGCTGCTGGTGGATGAGGACAGCCTCCTCACATCCGGGGCCCGGCAATCCTACATGAAACACCTGTTGGAGGCCGATCCGGACAAGCGGGAAGAGGCCCTGAAGCGAGAATCCTACTACACCTACCTGCGGGAGAAACTGTATCCCCGGCTGCGCACCGTGAAATTCGACTTCTATCTGCACCGCAAGGGAATGATCAAGGATACCGTCCACACAACGGAACTGGACACGGTATACATGAAAGGTGTGGAGGCTCTCAAGGAGAGGGACTACAAACAGGCGCTGGAGTATCTTCGGCCCTACAAGGACTACAATACTGCCATCGCCTATGTCTCGCTGGACTACAACGCATCGGCCATGTCCATCCTGCAGGAGCTGGAGCGGACGCCGCAGGTGACTTACATGCTGGCGGTGCTCCACGCCCGCAGTGGCGACGACCAGGCCGCCGTCCAGTGCTACCTGGATGCCTGCCGGGCCGACCGCTCCTTTGTGTTCCGGGGCAACCTGGACCCGGAAATCTATGCCCTCATCCAACGGTACAATCTGAACAAACAAACTTCTTCGGATGAAGAAATCATTTAACATTCAATTATTTAATAAATTCATTCAAAATGAGAACCATTCACATCCTTCTCCTTTCGGCAAGCCTCATGGGGGCTGTCCTTTCCTGCGAAAAGTCTGCACCTGTCTCTCCCCTTCCCGCAACTGCCCCCACAGTGGAAGAAGTGGGCGGAACCGGTGTCCTGCATGTGACGGTGGGAACGGAAGGCGCCACCAAAGCATCCCTTACCGGGCTGGACGAAAAAGCCGTCCGCAGCCTGCAGGTCTTTGTTTTCAACGCGGAAAGCGGGAAACGGGAGACCGACAAGTTTGTCTCGGGGAACAGCCTCACCATTACGGCACCTGTGGGTAACAAGCACGTATGGGCCGTCGTGAACCACGCCCGCTTTGCCGATATACCCACGGAGGCCGAGCTCAAGAACACGGTCAGCGACCTCTCCGACAATTACAGCGCCGGCAACATCAGCCTCATCATGGCCGGGGAAAAAGACGTTGAGGTGACCAGGAGCAGCATCCAGGTGACCGTGAACGTGACCCGCCTGGCTTCCCGTATCGTCCTCACGAAGGTAACCAGGCAGTTTGCCGATACCTACCTGGCCGGCTGTACCTTCACCATCAAGGACATGTACCTGAAAAACGTGGCCGGGCATACCAACTTCTCCCTGAACAAGAAGAACAACAATACCGAATGGGACATCATCGACCCCACCCTCTGGTACAACAAGCTGCGGGACGAAAACACATCGGCCGTTACTCCCCTCATCTGCGACCATGACCTCAATATTTCCTGCGAGGAAGGGGTGGCCAAGGAGATCAAGCGCGTATGGTACACCTATCCCAACCCCACCTCCGACGACAACAACAGCACCACCTGGAGCGCCCGCCATACCCGGCTGGTGATCCACGCCGAAATCACGGGATACGGCGGCAGCGCCATCCAGAGCTATTACACCTTTACCCTTCCCGTGCTCAAACGCAACTGTTCCTACGAGATTTCCGACATAACCTTCACCCTGTTGGGAAAGAACAACGACGATGACGACACGGTAACCGACACCGGAACCGCGGCCATTACCCTGAACGTAGTGGACTGGGATTCCTCTACCGCCCTCACTTTCAACATGTAAACTGTCCGTATGCGACACCTGAAAACCCTAACGGGAGCCCTGGCCGTGGCCGCGGCCGTCTGCTCCTCCTGCTCCTCTCCCATCCGCGAAGACCGGACGGCCTGTCCCGCCACGCTCTTCTTCGAGTTCCTGGACTCTCAGGGGATCGGCCCGGCAGAGCTGATGTACCTGGAGGCATCCCCCGTCCTGGGACCGGAGAGCCGCGTGACGGACACCACCACCGTGGGCGCCATGACGGACCGGAGTTACTCCCTGCAAGTGCGCCGCAGCGACGCCATTTCCATCTACGGGATGGCCTGCTTCGGGAACAGCCGCATCGAAAAGGGCAGCGGATGGGTGGTGGACCAGCAGCAGGACGGCGACAGGCTGTACCGCTTTTCGGCCAGGGCGGAAGGCATGGATGAGAGTGCCGTCATTCCCGTGGAAATGACCAAAGAACATTGTACGATAAGGGTCCGGTTCAAGGAATTCGACCCCGGGGACCTCCCGGGCCGCTTCCCCTACCGGGTGGTTATCAGCGCCAACACCTGCGGCATCGACCTGCACTCCGGTGTGCCGGTGACCGGGCCCTACCGCTATGCTCCGCCGGAGAAGATGGCCGGGGAGTTCGAGTTCACCGTCCCCCGGCAGGCCGACAATTCCCTAGCCCTGGAATTGTGGGCCCTGGATGCCGACGAGGACACAGACGAACCCCAGGACAGCATCATCCTCTGGAACCTGCTGAAACAGGTGGAAGGGTTCAGCTGGGAGCTGAAGAACCTGCCGGACCTCACTGTCGAGATAGACTACATCCGCTCCGAAGTAACCCTGTCCATTACCGACTGGCAAACCGAAACCTCCATCAATTATGCTACCTGAGATGAAACTCCATATCTTTAAATACCTCTTGCTGGCCGCCGGGACCCTTTCCTGCGGAAAAGAAGGCCTGTCACCCCAGGCACCTCCTGCAGAAGCCGGAATGAACGTTCCGGCGGCAACGGGGACCGTGAGCATCAGCCTGGGAGGACCTTTCAGCGCCACGCGGGTAGCCAACCCGGACAGCAGCGTGGAAACCACCTGCCAGCGGTGGGCGCTCTGGATCTTTGACGGGGACGGAGACAGCGTGGTCTACGGCACCGGCCTCTCCGGGGAAAGCATCCGGAAAACCGTGCTGGTGGGCAGCTATACGGTGATTGCCCTGGTTAATTACCCGGGGAGCCTGGTTCCGGCCAACATCAAGAAAAAGACGGATTTAACCGGCTGGACCACAAGTCTTTCCGACAACGCCGCCACTTCCATGCTCATGTATGGAGAGGTGACGGTGAACCTGGAGAAAGACCGTACGGTTAGCCGCACCGTAGACGTGCGCCGCCTGGTGTCCAAAGTGGGCGTAAAGAAAGTCTCCGTGGCTTTTGAGAATCCCTACCTGGCCGCCAAGACCACGGTCCTTGAGGCCATCTACCTCACCAACCTTTACCGGACCAGCCGGCTGGGGGCCGATTATACCGCCGCCGAACTGCGCACCGCGGAAGAGGCCTGGTACAATGTGATGGGCTGGCGGGAGGCCGATGACGCCGTCCCGGCGATGGATGCCCTGGTGGGCGAAACCGCCATCCAGGCCACGCTTACGCCATCGGCCCCCCACACTTCGCCGCATTACTTCTATGCCTATCCCAATGCCTGGGCGGCGGATGACGACACCCATGACGCCAGCTGGAGCAGACGGTCCACCCGGATGGTGCTGCAGGTTAGAGTGGGTGACAAGACCTACTATTATCAGGTCCAGATTCCCGCCATGGGCCGGAACAAGATCTATGTGGCGGAAGAGATTATCCTGAAAAAACTGGGTTCCATGGATTCCGAGCAGGAAATTCCGGGTGCCGTGGACGTGGTATTCTCCGAAACGGGCCAGGACTGGGATAAAGACGTGTCTGTTCTTGAAAACTCCTGACGCCATGAGATACAAGTATTTACATATTTTATTGGAAGTGTTGCTTCCTATAATTTTCCTGGCTTCCTGTCAGAAGGAGACTGTGGCGGTCGCTTCACGGGAAAGTCGTTTCTTCCTGGCCTTGGAAGAGGAGGATGGAACTCCCCCGACACGCTCCATCCTGCAATCGGCCGATATAGAGACCAAGGTGACGTCGGTCACGCTGGGGCTTTATCTGGGCGGTGTGCTGGTTGCCTCGGAGCATTACGGCTCCGGTTTCGACCAGATGGTATTCGCACTGGAGGATGGCACCTACACCGTCTATGCGCTGGCCAATATGGGAGATATGCGGGAGGCTCTCCCGGAAAACGAATCGGCCATCCCGTCCCTCACCTATTCCATCCCGGGTTACCTGGATACCGGCACCGGCATCGAGTACCGGGGTATCCCTATGGCCGGTTCCCTGGACTATACCGTGGGGGTTTCCTCCAGCAGTGCCATTCCGATAAAAAGGCTTATGGCCAAGGTGACGGCCGTCCTATCCTGCGAATGGACCGGTGTCATTTCGGCCGTGAAAGTGTTCAACCTGAACCGCTGCCTGAAACCCTTCGGGGTAAGTGCCGCCGCCTCGGAGGCCGATATCCTCCCGGTGCAGGAATTCCAGACGGGAAGCGGGACGGGCTCCGGCACTTTCGTATTCTATGTACCGGAGAATATGCAGGGATCCCTGTCGGCCATTGCAGACCCGTCTGAAAAAAGTCCGGAGGGCCATGCCGGCGTGGATGCCCGGAAAGCCTGTCTCACCTACCTGGAAGCCACCGTAAACGGCGCTTCCGGCGTGGAAGGGTCCATCAAGTACCGGAGTTTCCTGGGCGAGAACGCCACCAGCAGCTTTGACATCCAGCGGAACTGCCGATACACCTGGACCCTGCGCTACTTGCCCGACGGACGTCTGCACAACGACTGGAAGCATGAGAACAACCTCAGTTGGAGCGAATATCGCTATTACATCAACCCCACTTCACTTAAACTCTATACCGGGGAATCGGCCCTCATAGACCTCCAGCGGGCAGAGGACCGTTATGTGAAAGGGGTCCTGTTCCCTTCCGGAGGCGGCAGTATCTCCTTCGGTAGCCATTTCAACTGGTCCTATGCCTCCCCCGCGAATCCTTCCCTGGTGAATGACAGTGGCGCCATCATCGGCGCCTTGGCGGGCGAAAAATACAGCGTCTATGCTGTGGGGGAAGGCGTGCGCCGGATTACGGCAACGGGACCGGACGGAAGCGGAGACATCAGCCTCTACTGCGACGTCACCTCCCTGGGTTACAAGCGGCAACTGCTGCTGATGGCCGATCCGGGCCCCCGGGCTGTGGTGGGTGAAACCGTAAGGCTGCGGGCGCTGGTCTATACCACCCAGAACGGCATTACGACGGGAGGAGTTGATGTATCCTCCTCCTATGACTGTCACATCTTCCGCGCCGGTTACGAAGGGAGCAACGCCGTCCACGTACCTTCCCAAGGCCTGGTCACGGCCACCGCCGAGGACGAAGAGCGCTTCAGTGCCAGCTATAATTATGAAGCCGACGGAAAAACCATCTATGCCAACGGCCTTTTCGTAACCTTCGAGCAGGTTCGGACCGGAAACCTGACCCTTTCCGGCGGAGCCACGCCCGGGATTGTGGGCGGTGCCGTTGCATTACACGCCACTTTTACCCAGTATAGCAACGGCAGTGCAATTGGAACCACGGATGTCACTTCCCAGGCCATCTGGAATGTCCAGGACGGCGACGGCGTAAGCGTATCGGCCGGCGTGGTGATGGGAACCCAGCCGGGAGCATCGGTGATCCAGGCCTCCTACACGGCCCCGAACGGGAAACTTTACCGGGCCCAGGCGGTGGTCCTTTTCAACAGCCACTGAGTAATTGCACGGTTTTTGCTAACTTTGCAGCGCGATGAGAACAAAAAAGGTCATAAGCACAGTTCTCGCCGCGCTGCTTTTTGCAGTGTGCGGCGGGGTTCCCCTCCGTGCCCAGGAACAGCCGGACAGCGTTTCCGTGAAGATCCAGGCCGATACCCTCGCCCTTAGCGACCAAGTTATCGCCTATGCCAGAACCTTCTTGGGAACTCCTTATAAATTAGGCGCTTCCGGTCCCTCCCGCTTTGACTGTTCCAGCTATACGCGTTATGTCTTCAAACATTTCGGCTTTGATATCACGGCCTATTCGGCCATCCAGTTCCGGGAAGGTCGGGAGGTGCCCAGTTACAAGGACCTGCAGAAAGGAGACCTGGTCTTTTTCGGGAAAAGGGGCAGCGTGAGAAACATCGGCCATGTGGGCATCGTGGTCTCCATCGACAAAGAGGTGGGCGGATTCACTTTCATCCACGCTTCGGTATCCAACGGCGTGGTGGAGCAGTCCTTCAACCATCCCTACTTCATGATGCGCTACATGGGCGCGCGACGCATTTTGCCGGACGAATAATATTGTTTATATTTGCAGTCACTTTTCGACGGGGGTGTTTTGGTTTTGACAGCGCTGATGTCGGACAGTAAGCATGCCGGGCCTCGGAACCTGTCCCGTAAAACGCAGATTCCAACAAATCAGTTGCCAACAACAACTACGCACTCGCTGCTTAATTTGCCACGCAAATTAACTTAATCCGTCCCGCCAAGGCTGCGGGGCCGACGAGTATCCCTCGGACCTTCCGCCTCTTAAGGGCCGATCAAGGGGTATCATCCATTTGAGGCTGCTCCGGACCACGCCTCTACATCCGGTTAAGACTTAAAGGCTAAGCGGTTCTTCGCCCGCCTTCCGGCAGGGAACCGTCGAAAACCAAAGGACGGATAAGCATGTAGAAAGCTGCCTGGTGCGGCGTTTGGACAGCGGTTCGAGTCCGCTCACCTCCACTGGTATGTTAAAACGAAAAATGAACGGCTGGTTGGCACTGAGTCCCCTGCTGGTTTTTCTCTGCATCTATGTAATTACCTCGCTCATAGCCAGGGACTTCTATAAGGTCCCGGTGGCGGCGGCGTTCATTATAGCATCGGCCTTTGCGTTGCTCATTACCCGCAGCGTGGAGAAGACCGATGACAAGATTGCCATTTTTTCCAAAGGTGCCGGCAACCGGAACGTGCTGCTGATGATCTGGATCTTTGTGCTGGCGGGCGCCTTTGCCGCGACGGCCAAAGAGATTGGAGCCATAGATGCCACGGTGAACGCCACCTTGCACATCCTTCCCGGGAAACTCATCTACGCCGGACTCTTCCTGGCTGCCTGCTTCATTTCCATGGCCATAGGGACCTCCGTGGGCACCGTTGTAGCCCTGGTTCCCATTGCTACGGGTATAGCGGCGGAAACGGGGACCGGCGTCCCTTTCATTACCGCCATCATCGTGGGCGGTGCCTTTTTCGGAGACAACCTCTCCTTTATCTCAGATACCACCGTGGCCGCCACCAAGAGCCAGGGCTGCTCCATGAAGGATAAGTTCCGGGCCAATCTGTGGATTGCCGCCCCCGCCGCCATTATCGTGGCCATCATTTACATAATCCTGGGCCTCAAGGTGGAGGCGGTTCCTGCCGGAGAACCGGTCCAGTGGCTGGGTCTTATTCCCTATCTGCTGGTAATCGGCCTGGCGCTCTCCGGAATAAATGTGGTTACAGTACTGGCCCTGGGAATTGGTGTAAACGGCGTTATCGGCTGGATTACAGGCACTTACGATTTTGTCGGCTGGATGTCCTCCATAGGCTCCGGCATCAGTTCCATGGGCGAACTGATCATTGTTTCCCTGCTGGCCGGCGGCATGCTGGAGATTATCCGCTACAACGGCGGCATGGAATTCATTATCGGCGGGCTCACCCGGCGGATTGGCGGCAAACGGGCTGCAGGCTTTTCCATCGCCGCCCTGGTTTCCCTGGTGAACCTGTGCACGGCCAATAACACCATCGCCATCATTACCACGGGGCCGCTGGCCAAGGATATCACGGAGAGATTCGGCCTGGATCCCCGGAAGACGGCCTCCATCCTGGATACCTTCTCCTGTTTTGTCCAGGGTATCATCCCCTACGGCGCACAGATGCTCATGGCAAGCGGTTTGGCCGGGGTTTCTTCGGCTGCCATCATCGGCAATCTGTATTATCCTTTTGCCCTGGGATTCATGGCAGTGCTGTCCATCCTCTTCCGTTTCCCGCGGAAGTACTCATAGCCACACAACCAGCCTCCGGTCCAGCGAAATGCGTTTGGGACCGCCCCGCTCCCCGGCTATGACGTAGGAGGGCAGGTATTCCTCTTCCAGCATCCCGGCCAATGCTTCCGCAGCCCGTGAAGCAGCAACGTTCACCTCCCGGCTGGCTGCGTCCAGCACACGGTCCAGGGACCGGCCGATTTCTTCATTGGTCCCACTCCGGCTCACACGGCGGTAAAAATGTTCCAATTCTGCCCTGTACTGACCAACTTGTCCAAACGCTATTCCCTCCGGATGCCGGAGGAAAAGCAGGAAGACCGCTTTGGCCATCGGGCGCATCCGGATCTCCGGTCCGCTCCGCTTTCCCATGAAAATGCGATAATCCCGGGTGATTACAAGGGCCGGAGCCTCCGATGAGGCCTCCAGGAGACGTCCGCCAAGAAGCTTTTTGGCCCGCTTGATCAGTGAAAAAAGCTGGGCTGCATCCATGGAGTCCAGACCGTCTCCATAATCCGTTGCGGCATCTTCCAGAAAGGAAGGTCCCTCTAGCAGAACAAGAGTCATTAACGCCTCAATTCCAGCCCAATATGAGTTGCCTGTCTCCATTTTTCTATCAAATATACACAAAAAGCCGGAGAAGGTCAAGGGCCACTTGATAATGGAAGGGTTAATTAGGACTAATCAATCATTTTATTAGGATAAAAAAATACTGGCCCTCGCAATCACTGCGCAGGACCAGTCACTTAACCTAAAATTAAACTATGAAAAACTTCGCTACAAATCTAAGAAATATAAAACTGATTTCCAAATTATATGTGGCGAATTTTTGCATATTTTAATAATAGTAGCTTTTCTCCATACTTTTCAAACAGGATCCGCGCCTTGAGCTCAGGAATATTCCCGCTTATCTCTAGGACTTTTCCAGCCCCAAATCGATTGTGTTCTATAGCGTCTCCCACCCGGAAGGAAGACATGGGGTCCGGGACAAAATTGGCATCGATTACCGGCGGCTTGGATGTCCGGTCGGTGCTGGGCATGACAGGCCTGCTCCCCTGGAAAGTTGATGCTTTTCCCGGAGCATCGGCCTTCTTTCTCGCGTAGGGAAAAGCATCAACTTTCCCTCTCCAAGGACTGCCACCGGAGCCCCAGGAGAAACCACGGGGCTCATCCTCTTCCCGGGAAGCCTCGAAGTCCTCCCGACGGAGCGGGTTCTGCAGATACTGCGGCGCTATCTCCCGCAGGAAGCGGCTGGGAGAATTAAACTCAGTCTTTCCATTTCTATACCGCTCTGTTGCATATGTTAACGTCAAAGTCTTTTTTGCACGAGTCATCGCCACATAGAATAGCCGACGTTCTTCTTCCAAATCAGAAGGTGTCATCAACCATCCACCTGAAGGAAATATATTCTCTTCCATACCAGCCACGAACACATGAGAAAACTCTAACCCTTTTGCGGTATGTATGGTCATCAGCCTGACAGTATTATCTACGTTCAAATCAATATCATTTATTCTCTTTTCTTTGTTGTCCTTATTATCTATGTTTGAAGTAAGTGCAATATCTTCCAGATACTCAGTCAAATGAAAAACAGGAGCATCGGACTCAGAATCACCGCTCTCCCATTCAGTAATCATATTTTTTTCTTTTGTAGCGATGTCGTTCAAGACTTCTTCCACATTGCTTGTTCTATCCTTTCCTTCTAATGAATTATCGGACTTATAATACAGGAACAAACCTGAATCATCTAGAATTCCTCTTGCCATATCCATTGCAGGCGCTATCTGGACACGTTCAAAATAGCCTTTAATCATGCTGCAGAACAGACGAATCTTCTGTATCGCTACATTCTTCAGTCCATATTGCTCAAGATTGTCAGCAAAAGCAGAGTCAAACATAGACCGCTGCATTTCGACAGAAGCCTTTTCCCACACAGATAAAGAAGTCTCTCCTATTCCTCTCACGGGTTTATTTACAATCCGTTTTAAAGATTCGTTATCTGATGGATTCACGATGAGCTTGAAATAGGCAAGAACATCCTTTACTTCCATCCTATCATAAAAGGATGTTCCATAAATAGTATACGGAATATTCCTGTTTCTGAGTTTTTCTTCTAAAAGCCTAGACTGGGCATTAGTTCTATACATTACGGCAAAGTCCTGATACTGACATCCTTCTTCCCTAATCCTCTCCAAGATTGAAAACGCTATGCGCTCCGCCTCATTGTCCGCACTATAAGACTTTACCAAATGAATAAGTTCACCCTTTTCTCCCATAGAAACACAGTTTTTGGGAATACGGTCTTCGTTTTTAGAGATGAGAGTATTAGCAGCATTTACTATGGTTTGAGTAGAGCGGTAATTCCTTTCCAAACGGAAGAGCTTTGCTTGCGGAAAATCTTTCTGAAAATTAAGAATATTCTTTATCTGTGCTCCTCGGAAGCCATAAATGGATTGAGAATCGTCTCCAACCACACAAAGATTATGATGATCGGCTGCCAATTTCTTTAGAATCAGATACTGAGCCATATTTGTATCTTGATATTCATCCACCAAGATAAACGAGAATCGGTCGGAGATGTCTTTGAGAACATCCTTATGATCCCGAAGCAGCATATTTGTGTATAGAAGAATATCATCAAAGTCCATTACACCAGATTGGTAGCACAACTTGCAATAATCTAAATAAATCTGACATAAATCTGGTCTCTTGTGGATAATGTCTTCTTGCAAATAACCGCCCACACCTTTTGCGTATGGCGTAGGGGTAATAAGGTCATTCTTAGCTTTAGATATTCTTGAAAAAACTTCCTTAGGCTTATACACTTTATCGTCAAAACCCCGCTGCTTAATGCACGTCTTGACAGCACTCACCGAGTCCGTGGTATCATAGATGGTGAAGGTGGCGGGGAAGCCGATAACATCGGCAAATTCCCGGAGGAAACGGATGAATACGGAGTGGAAGGTGCCCATCTGGATCCGGCGGGCCTGCCGCTCCCCCACCATGCGGGCGATACGGTCTTTCATCTCCCCGGCCGCCTTCTTGGTGAAAGTAAGGGCCAGGATGCGTTCCGGAGGCACCCCCTGGCTGATCAAATACGCTATTCTGGAAGTTAATACGCGGGTCTTTCCCGACCCTGCCCCCGCCACGATGAGCATCGGCCCTTCTATGCATTCAACAGCTTTTAGCTGTTCCGGATTCAAATCTCTCAAAATCTCGCTCATATCGACCCTAATTTTATTACGCGAATTTAGCAAAATTTTCGTAACTTCGCGAAGTATTTTGCAAATACACAAAACTCACTAAATAATGTCAAACAATCTCGCTTTGAAAAAGGGCCTGGACATCCCCGTAAAGGGTGCCGCGGCCCGGGAAGTCATCAAAACCGTGAGTGCTGACATCGTGGCCGTAAAACCTACCGACTTCAAAGGCCTTGTACCCAGGCTGCTTGTTAAGGAAGGAGACCACGTTCTGGCAGGCTCCCCTGTGATGGCCGACAAAATGCGTCCCGAGATCCTGTTCACCTCCCCCGTCAGCGGAACGGTGAACCAGATCGTGCGGGGCGAAAAGAGAAAATTGCTGGCAGTCCTGGTTAAAGCCGATGGCAAACAGGAATCGGTGGACTTTGGCGCCAAGGCTCCGGAAACGGCGGCCGATGCCAAGCAGCTGCTCCTGAATACCGGTCTGTGGGGTGCGCTCATCCAGCGCCCGTACGGAATCCTGGCCGGCCTGGACGTAACGCCCAAGGCAATTTTCGTTTCCTCCTTCAGCACGGCTCCGCTTGCAGCGGATACGGACTTCACCCTGGACGGCAAACTGCTGGACATTCAGGCCGGCGTAAACCTGCTCTCCAAGATCGCCCCCGTGCATCTCTCCTACAACAAGGCCGTAGAGGCCTCTACCCTGTTCCACAAAGTGGAGAATGCCGTGCTTCACGTGGTGAGCGGCAAGCATCCCGCCGGTAATGTGGGTGTCCAGATCAGCCATATCGCCCCCATCCAGAAGGGCGAAACCGTCTGGACCGTCTCCCCGCTGCTCCTGGCCGCCATCGGCCATGTGGTCAACACCGGCAAGCTGGATCTTTCCCGCAAAGTGGCCGTCACCGGTCCTGCAGCGGAAAAGACCGGCTATGTGTGCTGCTATCCCGGCACTCCCGTGAAGGAAATCACCCCTGTCATGCAGGATGTACGCGTGATCGGCGGTGACGTCCTCACGGGTGAGAATCTGGGAGCCGAAGGCTACCTGGGCTTCTTCCAGGACCAGCTCACCCTCCTCAGGGAAGGCTACGAGCGCGAATGGTTCGGCTGGGCCAAGCCCTTCCGTCCCAAGGTGCACAGCGCTTCCTGGTGCTACTTCTCCTGGCTCACTCCGGGCAAGAAGTACGACATGGACACCAACCTGCACGGCGGTCCCCGCGCCTTCGTGGAAACCAAGTGCTTCGAGGATGTAACGCCCATGGACATCTTCCCCATCTACCTCATCAAGGCCTGCCTGGCAGGAGACATTGAGAAGATGGAGAAATTCGGCATCTACGAAGTTCTTCCGGAAGACCTGGCCCTGTGCGACTATGTGGATCCTTCCAAGAACGAGATTCAGGCCATTATCCAGAAGGGTATTGACCTCATGATCAAAGAAATGGCATAAGCTATGGCAGACGAAAAGAAACCTGGCCTTTTTGAGAAAGGCGGCAAGCTGTACTGGCTTCACTCATCCATTGATGCGTTCGATACCTTCCTGCGCGTTCCCGGCACCGTAACGGCCAAGGGAGCCCACGTACGTGACGGTATAGACCTCAAGCGGGTTATGATCATGGTGGTCATCGCCCTTGTTCCCGCAGCCCTGTTCGGCATGTACAACGTGGGCCTGCAGACTTCTACCCTCTATAACCTGGACTGGGGGTTCTGGCATATGTTCTGGTATGGCCTCCTCCGCATGCTCCCGCTCTTCGTGGTGTCCTATGCGGTGGGCCTGGCCATCGAATTCGGATCGGCCCAGATCCGCGGCGAGGAAGTCAACGAGGGTTACCTCGTAACGGGCTTCCTCATCCCGCTCATCGTCCCGGTAGACGTTCCCCTCTGGATGCTGGCCCTGGCCGTGGCATTCTCCGTCATCTTTGTGAAGGAAGTGTTCGGCGGCACCGGCATGAATATCTGGAATCCGGCCCTGGTAGCCCGTGCATTCCTGTTCTTCTCCTATCCTTCCAGCATGTCCGGCTCCAGCGTCTGGGTTTCCAAGACCTGGGTGGGCGCCCTCAAGGACGTGGATGCCGTATCGGCCGCCACTCCCCTTGCCATCGCCCATGACGGCGGCATGGCCGGACTGGACAGCGCCGGCTATTCCTTCATGGATATGTTCTGGGGCTTCATTCCCGGAAGTACCGGTGAAACCTGCGTGGTGGCCATCCTGCTGGGTGCCCTCCTGCTGGTGTGGACCGGCGTGGCTTCCTGGAAGATCATGGTAAGCTCCGTGGCCGGCGGCCTCCTGGTAGGCTGGCTGGGCCAGCTGGCAGGCGCCACCGAACTTCCCTGCTACTATCAGCTGGTGATGGGCGGCTTCCTGTTCGGCTCCGTATTCATGGCAACCGATCCGGTCACCGCAGCCCAGACAGAGACGGGCAAATGGATCTACGGCTTCCTGGTAGGTGCCCTGGCCGTCGTGGTGCGCCTGTGGAACCCCGGCTATATGGAAGGCATGATGCTGGCCATCCTGTTCATGAACACCATGGCTCCGCTCATCGACCACTGCGTTGTGTCCGCACACACCAGCCGTCGTGCCAAAAAAGCCTTAACCGCCTAAAGGAACTGCGCTATGAATACCAATAATAATGTATATACAATAGTCTACACCACCCTCATCGTGGTGGTAGTAGCAGCGCTCCTCGCTTTTGTGTCCCAGTCCCTCAAGGAACGCCAGGACGCAAATGAGAAGGCGGAGACCATCTCCCAGATGCTCACCAGTGCCCAGTACGGCACCAAGGCGGAACTGGACAAGCTCTCCAACAAGGACAAGCTGGCCAAGTATGCCGATGAGATTGAAAAAGCCTTTGTGATTGACACGGAAGGCAACGTGGTCCGGGAACTTGAAGGGGTCGACGTTTACAGCCCCAAGGCCCTCAAGCGCCAGAATTACAATATCAAGGGCGGCGCCAACGCCACCGGAACCGCAGAGATTCCCGTGTTCAAGTTCAAGAACGGCCGCACCGTGGTTCCCATCTACGGCGCCGGCCTGTGGGGTCCCATCTGGGGTTACATCTCTTTCGAGGCCGATAATGCCACCATCGCCGGTGCATATTTCGACCATGAGAGCGAGACCGCCGGCCTGGGTGCCAAGATCAAGGACGACCCTTCCTTCCAGGCCGAATTCGTGGGCGAGAAGCCGGACTTCGGCTCGGCCAACGTATTCGACATCGTGAAGGGCGGCGCTCCCAAGGAAGCCAACGGCTCTTCCGTCCTGGACAACAAGATTGACGCCATCTCCGGCGCCACCATGACGTCCCAGGGCCTGGACGCCGCCATCGACACCTGGCTGGCCGCCTATGCCAAGTACTTCCAGGCCAACGCCCCTGCCAAGGAATGCTGCGGCAATAAGGAAGGTTGCGAAGGCAATCATGAAGGCTGCGAAGGCGACCACGAGAACTGCGAAGGCGGGCATGAAGGCATGCACGGTGAAGGCGAAGGCCATCACCACCATAATCATATGGAGGAATAAGCCATGAACGCAAAACTTAAAGAAACCATTCTGAACCCCATCTTCAAGGGGAACCCTATTACCGTCCTGGTATTGGGTATCTGCTCTTCCCTGGCGGTCACCGTCACGCTGAAGGGCGCGCTGGTCATGGCCCTTTCCGTCATTGTGGTGTGCGGCATCTCCAGCCTCATCCTCTCGCTCCTGCGCAAGACCATTCCCGGCCGCGTACGTATCATCGTCCAGCTGGTGGTCGTAGCCATGATGGTAATCCTGGTGGACCAGGTACTCAAGAGCTTCGAAGCCACCTACGCCATTGACAAGCAGCTGTCCGTGTATATCGGCCTCATCATCACCAACTGTATCGTGATGGGCCGTATCGAGGCTTTCGCCCTGGGCAACAAGCCCTGGCCCAGCTTCCTGGACGGCGTGGCCAACGGCGCCGGCTATGGCCTCATCCTCATTATCGTCGCCTTCTTCAGGGAGCTCCTGGGTTCCGGGACCCTGTTCGGCATCGACATCCTCAACCGTTTCGGTTATGTTCCCAACAACCTGGTAATCCTGCCGCCCTTCGCCCTCATCCTCCTGGGATGCATCGTGTGGGTGCAGCGGAGCATCCAGAAAGACCTGCAGGAAGACAAATAATTGTGACGCCTTATGGAATATCTTAGCTTATTCACCAAGTCCATCTTTGTGGACAACATGATCTTCGCATACTTCCTGGGAATGTGCTCATTCCTGGCGGTATCGAAGAATGTGAAGACGGCTGCCGGCCTGGGCCTCGCAGTTATCTTCGTCCTGCTGGTTACCCTTCCCATCAACTACCTTCTCAACCGTTTTGTCCTGCAGCCTGGCGCCCTCGCATGGGCCGGCATGCCCGATGTGGACCTGAGCTTCCTCAGTTTCATCATCTTTATCGCCGTCATCGCCGCCATAGTGCAGGTAGTGGAAATGGTAGTGGAGAAGTTCTCACCGGAACTCTATTCATCCCTGGGTATCTTCCTGCCGCTTATCGCCGTGAACTGCGCCATCCTGGGCGGTTCCCTGTTCATGCAGCAGAAAGACTTCCTGAACATTGGAGAGGCCACCGTTTATGCCCTGGGCTCCGGCCTGGGCTGGTTCCTGGCCATCGTCTCCCTGGCGGCCATCCGCGAGAAGATGGGTTACTCCAACGTTCCGCCCGCACTCAAGGGCCTGGGTATCACTTTCATCACCGTAGGTCTCATGGGCATCGCCTTCATGACCTTCATGGGTATCGGCCAATAAGAGGAGGACAGCAATATGGGTAATACAATCTTATTCTCCATTATCGTCATCACTGTGGTGACGCTCATCCTGGTGGCCCTCCTGCTCATCATCAAAGCCGCCGTCACCCCTTCCGGCACCGTCAAGATCAACATCAATGGCGGCACCAAGGAACTGGAAGTGACCCCTGGCGGAGACGTGATGCATACGCTGGCCGACCATGGCATCTTCCTCCCCTCCGCCTGCGGCGGCAAGGCCAACTGCGGCCAGTGCAAACTGCAGGTACTGGAAGGCGGCGGAACCATCCTGCCCACCGAGACGGGCTTCTTCTCCCGCAAGCAGATCAAGGAAGGCTGGCGCCTGGGTTGCCAGGTGAAGGTAAAGGACAACATCGCCATCGCCGTTCCGGAAAGCGCCCTCAGCGTGAAGAAACTGGAATGCGAGGTTATCTCCAACGAGAACGTTGCCACCTTCATCAAGGAATTCACCGTCAAACTGCCGGAAGGCGAGCATATCGACTTCAAGTCCGGTGAGTACATCCAGATCGACATCCCCGAATATGAGGCCGATTTCTCCGATATGGGCGTGGCCGATATCTACAAGGGCGACTGGGACAAGTACGGCATTACCGGGCTCAAGTTCAAGAACACCGTGCCCACCATCCGTGCCTACTCCATGGCCTCGTATCCGGCCGAAAAAGACATGATCAAGCTTAACGTACGTATCGCAACCCCTCCGTTCGACCGTACACAGCCCAAGGGTGTCTTCAAATTCGTGCCGGGCGTGCCTCCGGGAATCGCCTCCACCTATGTCTTCTCCCGCAAGCCGGGCGACAAGGTGTGGATCAGCGGCCCTTACGGAGAGTTCCTCCTTCCGAAGGACGACCCGGACAGCCAGGAATACGTATTTGTGGGCGGCGGCGCCGGCATGGCTCCCCTGCGTTCCCACATCATGCACCTGTTCAAGACGCTCAAGACCAAGAAGCAGGTTCACTTCTTCTATGGCGCCCGCGCCCTGGTGGAAGCTTTCTACCTGGAAGACTTCGCCGAGATTGAGAAGGAGTTCCCCAATTTCCACTTCCATCTGGCCCTGGACCGTCCGGACCCGGCAGCCGATGCCGCAGGCGTGAAGTACACCGCCGGTTTCGTCCACAACGTGATGAACGAAACCTACCTCAAGGACCACGAGGCCCCGGAGGATATCAAGTACTTCATGTGCGGTCCGCCTATGATGACCAAGTGCGTCTGTGACCTGCTGGACAGCCTGGGTGTCGCACCGGAGAGCATCTTCTTCGACAACTTCGGCGGTTAATGCTAAAAAAACCTGACTCTTTCGAGCCAGGTTTTTTTAATTCTCATTGTTACCCAGGAGCATGATTCGAACGCAGTCCCCTACGTGCTTGGCATTGTCCGTGGCCTTTTCAAAAAGTTCCGCCAGGTTCTTGTACTTGGTCATTTCCCGGAGATCCTCCTCCTTGGTAAAGATATAGCCGATATAGCCTTCGTAGGCTTCGTCGGCCTCGTGTTCCAACTCCGTGATGCGGTCACACAGGAGGGTGATTTCCGCAGCGTTCTGGCGTACGTTCTCCAACAGCGGAAGAAGCTTCTGGAGGGACTTGGCTTCGGAGAGGATAAGCTGGGCCAGGTCCTTGAGCTGGTTGTCTATCTTGCGGGGGTCGTAGATATTCACGGCATTGGAAGCATCCTTAACCACGTCCAGGCAGTCGTCCATGCTCATGGCCACCGTAATGAAATTGGCGCGGGTGCTGGGCTTCATGGGCCGCCCCAGGATCTGCTCCCGGAACTCTGTGAGCAGGGCATCTCCCTGATGCTCCAGGGCCCGGATTTCTTTATGGGACTGGCGCCACTGGGCGGGATCCAGGGTTTCCAGCATCCGGCAAAGGATTTCCGAACTCTGGGACAGGAATGCCGCCTGCTGGGCAAAGATGGGCATCAGGTCTGTCTTGCGGCTGAAAAGATGCTGAAATGACCTAAAAATACTCATAAGAAAAAAAACTGATTCAACCAATAAATCTTATAAAACGCATAAATCTTCGTAAAAAACAGTTCCAACTGCAATTTGTTTTTTACGATTGCAAAGGAATCCCAATTGCCTTTCTTAGCTTTGCCACTGGACAAACCCTTGCAAATGTATGGACAGACGCAGCAAAACAGGCCGGATTTCTTTCTTCGCATACCTCTTCTACCCGCACATCGCGAGCCGCATCTCTGTGGCGATACTGGCTGCCATCCTGCAGCTTCCGGCCTTTTTTTCTTCCTGCACAGAGGAAGAAAAACCCTCGCCTGTCCACACGAAAGCGCAAATATATATACAATGGAGCGAAATTCCAACCCCGGAAGCCCTGGATTTATTCTTTTTCTTCACGGAAGAACCCATGCGGCTGGATGCCTATCAGCAGGTAAGCGGGCTGGACAGGGAGCTGTTTACCTACGCCCTCTCCGGTAACGGTCCCCGCCGCCTGGTGGCCCTTTCCGGCATGGCCGGGGACATTTACACCTGGGCCGATATCCAAACCTACGGGAGCCTGGGGAAATTGCGTTTTTCCTTGAACGATGAAGACCCGGAAAGGCCTCATCTGGTGGGAGAAACGCTGCTGGAAGAGGCGCAGTCCAGGCAAACCCGCCTCACGCTCCTTCCCATGCTCTGTGCCATCCGGATCCGGTCCGTCGCCGCCGACTTCAGCGGGCATCCCTATGCCGGCAATCCTTTCCTAAACAACAAGCTCTTTCTTATCAATGCCGGCATGGAATGCATGCCCCTGGACGAAGAGACCCACGGACCGGTATCCTGGATTAACCTGGGCAGCCTGGACAGCCTGGCGGTGGAAAGGCTCCCCCACCCGGAAATGCTGCTGCAGGAAGGGATTGGAGAAGTGGGGACGAAACGCATCTACACCGACAAACTCTTCTACTGCTATGCCAACCCGGCCACGGAGGACCAGCCCGGCCGTCCTGTCACCCGGATGGTGCTGGAAGGGCACATCGGCCCGGTCACTTGTTACTATCCCGTCAATCTCCCCGGGATGGAGCCGGGTAGGTGTTACCAACTGGACCTCACGCTCACGCGGATGGGCTCTCCGGACCCGGATATCCCGGTGGAAAGCGGAACCGTAATAGTGGAAGCCGAAACCGTACCCTGGGTGCGCCAGGACCCCGAAACCCTTCTGTTTTAAGCCATGAAAGCACTTTACCTTCTCCTAGCCGGGTTCCTGCTTGCCGCCTGCCAGCGGGAAAGCCATCCCCAGGCGGTTCCGGCCCGGATCGTACTGGACCCGGGCATCCTGCTCACCCGGGCCAACGACCCGGACGAACAACTGATATCGGATTACAATCTTCTCATCTTCAATGCTTTTGGCATACTGGAAGAGAAGGTTTACATTCCCCGGAGAAAGATGGTCTTTTCCGGAGGAAAACTTGTTCATGAGACCACCTTGCTACTGGATGTCCCCTATTCTATCTATGCCGTGGCCAACCTGGGCTATGAACTGCCCTGCCGCACCCTGGAGGAAGTCCGGAGTTACCGCTACCATCTGGCCTATCCGGACGAATACAGCCTGGGCATTCCCATGGCGGGAAAGCTGGAAGAGCAGGCCGTGGGCCATTCCGGCACCCTCACCCTGCCCCTGGAGCGCCTCATGGCCCGGGTGAACCTGTCCATCGACCGGAGCGGACTGGATGCCGATGTCTCCTTCAAGGTGGAAGAAGTTGTGGTGGGCGGCTGCCCTTCGTCGGCCCTGCTGTTTGGAAAGAGCCGGGTGGACGGACTCCCCCAAACCTTTACTACCGGCTTCACAAAGGCGGGCTATCAGGCCGATGCCCTGAACCGGGACGTGACTCCCGGGCTGAGCGGAACAGTGGGCATGTACCTCCTGGAAAACTGCCAGGGAGACCTGCTGGACAACGTTTTAACCCCACAGGGAAGGGTTTTCACGGAAGGCCGCTACAGGGACATCTGCTCCTACATTGAAATACGGGCCAGCTACCATTCTCCCTACTGGACCAGCCTGGCCGGGAGCCACCTGATTTACCGTTTCTACCTGGGTGAGAGCCTGAACAACTTCGATGTACACCGGAACACGCTTTATTCCATCACCGTGAAACCGCAGGGCGACGGCCTCTCGGAAGACAGCTGGCGGGTGGACAAGGGCGGCCTCACGGCCACCAAGGCCAGTTTCGGTCTGCATCCGGCCGCCTATAACGAATGTTCTTCCGGAGAAGATTTCCACATCTGGTGCGACGTAGTGCCCTCAGATACGCCTTTCTATATGGAGCCATTGGCCCATGACGATGACCCGGAAGTGGCCAAACTCTACAGTTATACGGTGGATCCGGACGGACACGGGCTCACCCTCCATACCTGGAAAGGCGGAACGGCTGTGATCTACTTCCAGGCGGGTCCTCCCGTCAACCGGGACACCCTGGCCATGCTGGTCATTGACCCTTGAGAAAAAGTTTGAGCAGAAGCTGCTGGAGGATACCGGTCCGCTGTCCCGGCATCAGCGGAAGATTCCGGGCCTTTTCCTTTAGGGTGGGATACTCTTGAAAGAGCTTCCGTTCCTGGGAGAAAGCCGCCCAAGCCGCCCGCAGAAGCAATTCATTTTCAACCAGATGAGTGGGCGCATCGGCCTTCCCTTCAAAGGCCAGATAGAAGTCCATCATATTCCGGGCGCTCAGGGTGCGGCGGGTTTTCCTGGCGGCTCTGGTGGATGCCCCGGAGACCGTGCGGTCGTAATGGTAAAGGCCCTCCTTCAGGTTCACGATCTTCCGGGCCTTCTGCAAGGCCTGGGTGGAAACCACAATGTCCTCGTGCATGGAATAGCGCGGCGTGAAAATGCCTGTGAGCGTGCTGCGGCGGAAGAATTTGGTGCAAAGATAGCCGTATGCCTTATAGTTGTATAGCCGCTTCACAAAGAGCTTGGGATCCGCTACGGAACTGTCCTTCTCCAGATCCAGCTTGCTGTGGCCCTTATACTCCTTCCAGAAGCCGAAACAGACAATATCGGCCTCCTCCCCTGCAGCCTCCACCAGTTTTTCCACGGCCTGCGGCTCAATCCAGTCGTCCGAATCCACGAACAGGAGGAATTCCCCCCTGGAGGCGGCGATACCGTCCCGGCGGGCGTAGGACTGCCCTTCGTTGGATTTCCGGATTACCGTTACGGCTGGCTTGCGCGCCGGATATCGGCCTATGACCTCCTCCAGCACTTCCACCGAGCGGTCCGGGGAGCCGTCATCTATAAAGACGTACTCAATATCCTTGTAGGTCTGGGCAAAAAGGCTCTCCGCACACCGCTCGATGTACTTTTCAACGCCGTAAACGGGCACTATGACGGAGACAAGCGGCATTACAGGATGTCACTGAAGCGCTCCGGTATGCGCACGATGATACGGAGGCCGAACATGGCCGGCTTGTTCCAGGCATAAGGAGGCCTTACCAGGCGCTGACAGATGCGGGCGAAGCGGGTCCAGCATTCAAACTTGCGGGCCTTGAGGTCCGTAACCAGACGGATGGTGCGGGAGCGCTTTTTCATGTGTTTTCCCCAGCCCTGGGACAGACGGTCCTTGTCCTGGAAGCGTTCCTCCAGGCGCTTTTGGTCGAAATAGCCAAAATGCAGCAGGTACAAATCCTTGCCGATATGGAAATTCCGGCCCTTGATCCGGTGGAAGCCGCTGCCCCAGGTAAGCGGCTCATTCATGATGGAGGGCTTGGTATAGCGCGTTCCAATCTGGGCGTAGTGGCGCTGCTGCAGGAAAGGCAGACTCTCCGTCACATCCGCTTCCTCCCCCACTTTCTGGCCGAAATCCAGGCCCAGGGCCGACATGGAGCCCTTGATCCTGGCCTCCGAGAGGTATTCCACCAAAGACTGGCCCCGCTTGGGATCCACTACGATGAATTCATCGGCATCTACGCCAATCACTATATCGTACCCGCCGGAGAGAAGCTCCGCCGCCTTCCAGGAAAGGAACTGCAGGCGGCCCTTTTCGGCCGATACCACCTTTTTCCCAATCTTGGGGACCTTGAGGGCCGTGGTGCCCTCGCAGAAGGGTGCAATCTCCTGGTCCAGTCCGTCGAAATAAATGTACAGGTTCTCCTTTCCCAATTCACGGCCGTAGTACTCCACCCATTTGCGTAGATAGAAGTCGTCGTTCCGGACCATGGTTATGGCAGCAATCTTTTTCATAAATATTTCGCTGTGAATGTTTTACCATTTTTCTTCAAATCTTCCGGAGTGCCGGCAAAGACCACTTCTCCGCCCTTGTCGCCGGCGTCCGGCCCCAGATCTATCACCCAGTCGGCATTTCGGATCACATCCAGGTTATGCTCCACCACAATCACCGTATGCCCCTTGGAGATGAGCACGTCAAAGGCCTTCAGGAGTTTCTCCACGTCATAGAAATGCAGGCCCGTGGTGGGCTCGTCAAAGATGAAGAGGATCTTCTCCCGTCCCCCTTCGGCCAGCGAGAGGAAATAGGCCAGCTTGATGCGCTGGCTCTCGCCGCCGGAAAGGGTGCTGGAAGGCTGTCCCAGCTTGATATAGCCCAGGCCCACATCCACCAGCGTCTGGAGCTTGGCGGCAATGTCCTTGGCGGCTTGCTCCTTCTGGGCGCCGAAGAAGGCGATGGCTTCTTCCACGCTCAGGTTCAGGATGTCGTCCACGTTCTTCCCCTTGTAGCGCACCTCCAGGATATCCGGCTTGAAGCGCTTTCCTCCGCAGGATTCGCAGACCATGGTAACGTCGGCCATAAACTGCATGCCGATTTTCACGAAGCCGTCGCCCTGGCACTCCGGGCAGCGCCCGCCTTCCTGGTTGAAGGAGAAATACGACGGTGTATAACCGTTGATACGCGCGTACGGCTCCTCGCTCAGCAGCTTACGGATATCGTCATAGATTTTCAGATACGTGACGGCGTTGCTGCGGGAACTCTTGCCGATGGGATTCTGGTCCACATACTCCACCCGCGTAATGCGGGAAAGGTCTCCCGCAAGGCCCCGGAAGGTTCCTGGCAGGTCTCCCGTCTCGTTCAGGCGCCGGTGCAGGGCCGGATAAAGGATATCTCCCACCAGGGAACTCTTACCGCTGCCGGAAACCCCGCTCACCACCGTAAACGCGTTCAGCGGGAAGGTTACATCTATGTCCTTGAGATTGTTCTGCATGGCCCCCTGCACGGTAATGCTGTACTGCCAGGGGCGTTTTTCCCGCACATAAGGCTTACGGAGACCCTTGAGATACTGCAGCGTAAGGGAACGCTCCGTCTCTTCCGGCCTTTCATCTCCCGGAAGGCCCTGGAACACCACTTCTCCCCCGTTCACGCCCGCCTTGGGGCCCAGGTCTATGAGGCAGTCGGCCGCATGGATTATCTCCGGGTCGTGTTCCACCACCACCACTGTATTGCCGATGTCCCGCAGCCGCCTGAGCACGGCGATCAGCCGGTCCGTATCCCGGGGATGCAGGCCGATGGAAGGTTCGTCCAGGATGTACAGGGAACCCACCAGGGAACTTCCCAGGGCCGTCACCAGGTTCACCCGCTGGCTCTCTCCACCGGACAAGGTATTCATGGTGCGGCTTAGCGAAAGATACCCCAGTCCCACGTCCTGGATGCACTGCAGGCGGTATTGGATTTCTTCGATGGCTTTTCCGGCAATGGCCAGTTCGTGTTCCGTAAGGCTGGCCTCCCCCATCCATCCCAGCAGCTCATCCACGGTCATGGAAAGCAGGTCGTGGATGGTTTTGCCGCAGATCTTTACATACAGCGCCTCCTTCCTTAGCCGGCTGCCGCCACAGGAGTGGCAGATGGTGCGGCCGGAATATCGGCTTAGCATGTACTTGTACTGAATCTTATAGCGGTTGCTCTCCACCCATTCGAAGAACTCGTTTATACCGCAGATGGCGTCTTCTTCCGGGAAATGACTCCTGGACTCCCACAGGATGCGTTTCTGCTCCTGAGTGAGCTTGCAATAAGGCTCAAAGATGGGAAGTCCGTATTTGTCGGCATTCTTGATTACCAGGTCCTTGAACCAGCCCATCTTCTCTCCCCTCCAGCAGGCGATGGCTCCGTCGTAGATGCTCTTGGTCTTATCCGGCACAACCAGGTCTTCGCTGATACCCACAATCTTACCCAGTCCGCCGCACACCGGGCAGGCCCCCAGCGGGCTGTTGAAACTGAACAGGTATTCGTCCGGCTGCCGGAACGTAATCCCGTCCCGTTCAAAGCGCGAGCAGAAGCGGATTAAATCCTTTTCCCAAAGGGCCATGTCGCCCGCACCTTTGTCGAAGGCGGCCTGGATGGAGGAATGCAGGCGCATGCGCATATCGGCATCCAGCTCTCCGGCAGTCTTTACGCGGTCCACCAGCAGGAACAGCCCCTGAGGGTAATGGCCGTCCATCTTGAGAACTTCCTCTATCTGGTATATCTGGCCGTCGGCCGGGGAGAAAAGCCTGCCGTAGCCCTCTTCCTTGAGGGAGAGCATCAGTTCCACCTTGTCTTCCCGGCTGTCCCAGCGAAGATCGGCCAGGATATAGAGGGCGTGCGGCTTGCCGTCGTCTATGGCAGAAAGAACGTCCTGCACCGTGTGCGCCTTGACCTCCTCCCCGCTCACAGGCGAATAGGTGCGGCCGATGCGGGCAAACAGAATGCGCAGGTAATCATAGATTTCCGTTGTGGTGGCAACGGTGGAACGGGGATTCCGGATATTCACCTTCTGCTCTATGGCGATGGCGGGAGGAATACCGTCTATGGCCTCCACGTCCGGTTTCACCATCCGTCCCAGGAACTGCCGGGCATAAGAGGAAAGGCTTTCGGCGAAGCGTCGCTGCCCTTCGGCAAAAAGCGTATCAAAAGCCAGTGAGGACTTTCCGCTGCCGGAAATACCTGTAATCACCACCAGGCGATTCCGCGGAATTTCCACGGAAATGTCCTTAAGGTTGTTAACCTTGGCCCTCCTTATGACGATATTACCTTCTGCGGGCATCTTTTAATCCATTATCTTTTCCAGGAACTGGGGCGGGATGTAGGAGGTGGCCACGGCAACTACTCCGTCTATACCCACCAGCAGGCGCCGGTTCTTCTGGACGCGCTTGATATAGCCTTCCGCCCCTTTGAGCGGACCTTCAACGACACGGACCTTCTCCCCCTGTTTGAAGCGGCTTATGTCATCGGCCGAGAAAAACTTGAGTCCCCGCTCTCCGGAAGATGTAACCAGCTGGAACATAGTCATTTGCTTTTCCGGAATAACACAGAATGCCTGCCAGTCCGGCGTCCGGTATACAAATCCTTCCGGCTTGTTAAGGTTTTCCGGTCCCTTGAGCATCTCGCTCACCTGGAGGATTTCGTTTTCATCGGCCCTCACAAAGAGGAGGGATTTAACCATGGGGACACGCCTGTAGATGACAGGGCCTTCCCGGACCAGGCGGCTGTCCGCCCTTCCCCCTTCCGGGATCTGCGCCAGTTTCCGGGCGGCTGAGAGGTGTTCCTCCCCTTTTAAGGGTACCATCTCCACGGCCAGGTAGGTCTCCAGCCCCATGCCCGCGAGCCGGTCTTCCATTTCAAAGACCTTGTTAAAGAACACCTTCAGTGCATACCAGTTCAACTGGACTTCTTCCATAGCAAACCCATTAGAGAGAAACAAAAATACTACTTTTTCCCCATTTTACCAAGCATGGCCGGAAATTGCGCCATTTTGACAGGCATTTCTGCCAGTTTGTCACACTTAACTGACAGATTGTCAAATATTTAGCTACATTTTGAAGTGGCACCGGATTTGCCCTTTTCATGGCGTACGGCGCAATGAAAGACCGCCGGAAGAACGAATGTTTGACTTTTAAATTATAGGAGATTAAAACTATGTTACCCGTCAGAAGAAACAACCAGGTCTGGGTTCCGGACATTTTCAACGATTTCTTTGACAACAGTTGGATGGAGCATCCCAAGGCTACCTGCCCGGCCATCAACGTTTTAGAAACCCCCGAACAGTACCAGCTTGAACTGGCCGCCCCCGGTATGACCAAGGCCGATTTCGACATCCATCTGGATGAAGACGGCGATCTGGTGATCAAAATGGAAAAGAAGCAGGAAGAGCAGCATAAAGGCCACTATGTGCGCCGCGAGTTCTCCTACACCAAGTTCCAGCAGACCATGCTGCTCCCGGACGACACCAACCGTGAAGCCATCAACGCCAAGGTGGAAAACGGTGTCCTCACCGTCACCATGCCCAAGGTGAAGAAGGTGGAAGCGGAAAAAGCCCGCAAGCAGATAACCGTAGAATAAGGATAGGGAATCCGCTTTATGCAAACTGAAAGGGGCCAGGCGCTTTCCGCCTGACCCCTTTCAGTTTTGCTGTCATTACTACTTCAGGAACAGGGTCATTTCGGCCATCTGCTGAATGTTGTCCGTAGTGCTTTGGATGTCGTCAATCACAAGTCTATAGTACTTGTAGGGAGTGCCGTTGTCAGGGATTGTATAGACAAAGTCTGTCTTATTGGCAGCCTGCAGCACCGTATCGTTCGTGATACGCTGGATTAAAGCCCAGCCGTCAGCCAGGATGGAAGCATCGGCATCGGTGGCAAAATTACCGCCGTAGAGGGTCCAGCTCTTCCAGTTGCGATCGGGATAGGTTGCAGTGTCGCTGCCCGTAGTCAAAGTGTAGCCTACCAGTTCCAAGGAGCTTCCGACCTTCCAAATCACCTGATCCTTTACTCCGTTCTGCCATTCAACTCGCTGGGCATAGGTGGTAGCATCTGTCCTGTAGCTGCACCATTTTGTATCTTTATCAAAAACAAAGGAAGCCGCTGATAACCAGCGGCTTCCTAAGCGGTGCGGACGAGGCTCGAACTCGCGACCCCCGGCGTGACAGGCCGGTATTCTAAACCGACTGAACTACCGCACCAAATTTTCAGTGAACTTCCCTTTCGGGATTGCAAAGGTAACACCTTTTTTTGAATCTGCAATAGCTTTTTTCAAAAAAATTAATCAAAGATTTCGGCCAACTTGCTTTCCAGGGCTTTACCGCACATACCGCGGGCCACAAGCGTTAATACCCGTAACATCATGCTTGACTGCTCCGGAGCAGGCGATGGCAAATACGGCGGCAGTCGCCAGCATAACAATAGATAACTATTTTATATACTGTTATTTAAATGATTTTTCTAGGGATTATTCTGCGGGGTGATGCTAATGAGGATTTCCATGGATTCCGGACGCATCTCGTCGTCCAGGTCGTCGTGGCGCACATAGCCCACGCCATGGGCGTACCAGGTATCCGACCAACAGGATACATGATGCATGGGAGCGTTCTCTTCCTTGAATTCCCGGGCTACGATACAGTCGAAAGTACCGGCAGGCGTGGTGATGGTTTCCCTGCGGAGCACTTTCCTGCCCGTTACATCCACTTTTAATTTAAACGCGCCCACGTTTATGACACAATGGGAATCCGGCAGGGTATCTCCGGGATTGATGACGGAAGGCATGATGGTAGGATCCCCGGTATAGGAGGTTTTGAAGCTGGGGAACATACCTTTGACCATCGCCATTATCGTGGCTCCAAAGTCCATCTCCACGTCCCCGTTCTCCAGGATGGTGACACTCTGCTCCGAGCGGCCGCCATACAACTCCCTTCCGCTGGCCTTTCTCATGGTGAGGCCGTAATGGACCTTGCGGGTTTTCCCTATGGTTTCCACCTCCCCTATCTCCATGGTGGTAGTCTGGGTTACCTTTTTGTTTGAACCAGACTTATAGCGCTCAAAATACAAGGTTTTGTGCCCCGTATACGAAAAATACGGTTCCCCTGCCATGGCCCGCTGTGAAACAGCGGCTGCTAGCACAAAAAGGACAAAACCAAGTAGCTTTTTCATTGATAATCAATTTTAAGTTGCAAATTTACAAGGAAACCTATTGAAATCAAAATTAAATTTTTTATTATCTTTGAGCCGTGAATCATTTGGGAGAAATCATATCTCTGCTTGTGGCCCTCTCCTGGACTGTCACCGCCTGGTTCGCCGACAAGGCCAGCCGGAGGGTGGGCGCCATGGTCACCAATGTACTCCGCCTGGTGATGGCATCGCTTTTCCTGGGCGTCCTCCTGTGGATAACCATAGGTCATCCCTACCCCGTCTATGCCAACAAGGACACCTGGATCTGGCTGGGCCTTTCCGCCCTGGTGGGCTATATCTTTGGCGACTACTGCCTGTTCAACTGTTACGTATACATCGGCCCCCGTTTCGGGCAGCTGCTTATGACGCTGGCTCCGCCCATGGCCGCCATTGCCGGCTGGCTGATGCTGGGCGAAACGCTTTCCTGGAAATCCATCATCGCCATGGCTATAACGCTCTGTGGTATTGGCATTTCCATCCTTAGCCGGGATGCCGGCGGAAAGCACTTCAAACTGGATCTGCCGCTCAAGGGAATCCTGCTGGGAGTGGGCGCCGGCGTGGGACAAGGGGTGGGCCTGGTGCTCAGCAAGATCGGCATGCAGCACTATGCCGATGCCCTCCCGTCCGATGCCCCCGCCCTTATGGAAGGGATGCTGCCTTTCGCCTCCACCATGGTGCGCGCCATCATAGGCGGCCTGGGATTCTTCCTGATCCTGTGCCTGCAGAAAGACTTTGGCAAGCTGAAAAACGCCGTCAAGGACCCTACGGCCATGAAATATGCCTCCATCATCACGCTCTTCGGGCCGGCCATAGGGGTTTCCCTGTCACTGATGGCGGTACGTTACGCAAATGCCGGTGTCGCATCCACACTCATGGCTTTGACACCGGTCATCATCCTGGCTCCGGAAGTGCTCATCAACAAGAAAAAGATCCGCCCCAAGGAGCTTATCGGCCTGGCCGTGAGCATCACGGGCGTAGCCCTTTTCTTCCTCCTGTAGGCCTTTATTTAGCCGCTATGCACTCTATCTCCACCAAGGCGCCCTTGGGGAGCGTTTTCACGGCTACGGCGCTGCGGGAGGGGAACGGTTCCGTAAAGAACTGTGCGTATACCTCGTTCATGGCAGCAAAATCTCCCATATCGGCCAGGAATACCGTGGTCTTTACAACCTTGGAAAGGGTGAGGCCGGCAGCTTCCAAAATGGCCTTTGCGTTGAGGATGGACTGACGGGTCTGTTCTTTTACGCCGCCCTCCGGAAAGGCACCGGTAGCAGGGTCGATGGGGAGCTGTCCCGAAAGGAAAACGAGGCCGGCGCCGCTGTCAATGGCCTGACTGTAAGGGCCGATGGCGGCGGGAGCCTTATCTGTGCTGATGGGTTTCATACTGTATCTCTTTTTGTTTTCCCAAATATATGAAAAATGCTTGAATTATACTATTTTTGTCAAAAATGCCCCCCACTATGATACTAAACGAATCTTACACGCTTTCCAATGGTCTCGCCATCCCCAAAGTGGGCCTTGGGACCTGGCTTATTCCGGACCACGAAGTAACCGCTGCCGTTAAAAGCGCCATCAGCATGGGCTATCGGCATATCGACACGGCGCAGGCCTATGGGAACGAACGCGGCGTGGGCGAAGGAGTCCGCACCTGCGGCATCCCCCGGGAGGAGATCTTCATCACCACCAAAGTGGCGGCAGAGCTTAAGACTTACGATGCGGCCGCGGCATCCATCGACGGTTCCCTCCGCAAACTGGATTGCGGTCCGGCGGACCTCATTATCATCCACTGTCCCCAGCCCTGGGCGGAGTTCCGCGGCGCCAAACGCTATTTCCAGGAGAACAAAGCCGTCTGGAAAGCCCTGGAAGAAGCCTATATGGCCGGCAAAGTAAAGTCCATAGGCGTTTCCAATTTCCTCATCGATGATTTGGAGAACTTGCTGGAAGACTGCCGCGTCAAGCCCATGGTCAACCAGATCAAGCTGCATATCGGCGAAACACCGTCCCCGCTGGTGGCATTTTGCAAGCAGCAGGATATCCTGGTGGAGGCGTACTCCCCCATCGCCCACGGCGCTGCCCTCAATAATAAGGAGTTAGCCAAGGTGTCGGAGAAATACGGCATCACCATTCCGCAGCTCTGTATCCAGTACACGCTGCAACTGGGAACGGTTTCCCTTCCCAAGTCTTCCAATCCGGACCATATCCGCTCCAACGTTCAGCTGGACTTCACCATCTCCGAGGAGGACATGGCGGCATTAGAGCAATTGGGCGCCTAGGGCTGCCTATTCTGCAGATAGTCTTTGAAGAAGCGGCCCTGGGTGGTGGGCGTAAAGTCCCAGTCACTGATTAGCGTGGGCGCCCAGCTGGTATCAAAGCACCATACCGTGAAGGAGATGCCCTTCTTTTCGAAGTATTGGGTGATGTGCTGCCCATAGACCTCCGTGGACATCACCGGGATATGGGCACCGGGTTCATCCGGCAGGCAGAATCCAATCTCCGTGCAGATAACGGGGTAAGTATCGGCCACATAGCCGAAGTCTTTCTCCCACTGTCCTTCCCAGGGCTGTTCCCGTTTCATGGGATACGGGTGGGATACATAGGCCACGTTGGGACGGGCTATGGGCTCCGAGGCCACCGGCGTAAGGTCGTACGCCCAGTTGAATCCGGCGCAAAGGCACACGGCCCGGGGGTTATATGTGCGCACGGTATCTATGATCTGCTCCTGCAGTTCTTTCCATTCGGTCCAGGTGCAGGAACCAACCCCCTCTGCGGTGACGGTGGGTTCGTTGAAGAGTTCGTACAGCGCCACCGCCGGCTCGTCCTTGTAACGCCTGGCAACGGTGCGCCAGAACTTGAACGTCTCCTCCCGGGTGGTCCTGTACATGGGAGAAGTATACTTCTCCTCCTTCAGGTTGCCGATGGTGTGCCAGTCCATGATAACATACATCCCATGCTGTTTGGCCCACGCAATGCCCTGGTCCATGGCCTGGAAGGTCTCTTCCCAGCCCATGGCGTTCAGGTTGGTGGGATGGACGGCGAAACGGACTACATTGGCTCCCCAGGCCGCCGCCTCCGCGAAATAACGCTCATTCCACTGCCCGTCACGGACCAGTTTCACAGGATCCGAGAAGCAGAGGCCGCGGAACACCAGTTCCTTTCCCTGAGGGTCTATGAATTTATTTCCCTCCACCTTTACCCAGCCTTCACCGGAGGTACAGGAGACAATGAGGGATAAAGCCATGGCGATGGCTGCAAGGATGACAGGTCTCATAACTATTCTGTTGAATGGATGCTTCTATTCTTCTCCCAAACGGGCCTGGACCACGTTGATGACATAGTCTCCCGCCTTCTCGCATTCCCCGATAAGGTCGTTGAGGACGGTGCCCAGCTCATAGCTGTAAAGGTTCTTGTCCAAGTTGGCTATGTTCTTATCCTTCAGTTCGTTGCGAAGGTTGTTGATTTGGTGCTCAATATCATAGGATGTGCCGATGTTGAACTCTTCCCGGTGACCGCTTAACGCACGGTTCATCTGCGTGAGGGCTTCATCCACCAGTCCGTACATCTGCAGGATGCCAACGTTGATACTGTCGTCGAACCACACCTTGTGCTCCCGCTTGCGGCGCATGATACGGGCCAGGTTGAAACAGCTGTCGCCCACGGATTCCAGTTCCCCGATCTGCCGCATCATGGAGCGGATCTTCTCCTTGGTGTCGTCCGACAGGTGGGCCGATCCCACATCGCCCAGGTACTTGCCGATCTCGTTCTCCATCTGGTCACTCACGTCCTCGCCCTTCTGGATGCGCTCAAAGAGCTTTTCGAAAGGCTGTTCTTCCTGTGTGGCGTAGAGTTCCCTCACCAGGGCGAACAGGCGCTGCATCTTTTCTCCAAATACCACAATCTCCTTCTGCGCCTGCAGGACGGAGATTTCCGGGGTCTTCATGAGACCGCCGCGGATGTATTGCAGACGGAATTCGTCTTCCTCCTCCGACTGCTTGGGCTTGATAATCAAGCAGACCAGTTTCTCAATCTGCGGAATGAGCCAGATGAGGATGGCCGTATTGATTACGTTGAAGAAGGTATGGAATGTAGCCAGGGCGAAGGAAAGCTTGGTGGGATCCTGCTCCGCGGCATTGGGATCCAGCCCCACCACGCCGCAAACCATGCGGACGAAGGGGAAGAAGAGAATGAGGACCCAGATTACGCCGAACACGTTGAACACCAGGTGAGCCATAGCCGTTCGCCGGGCCTGCGTATTGGCGCTCATGGCAGCCAGGTTGGCGGTAACCGTGGTACCGATGTTCTCACCCATCACCAGCGCGATACCCTGGAAGATGGTGATGGCGCCCGTAGCGCAGAGAACCATGGTTATGGCCATAAGGGCGGCAGAGCTCTGCACAAGGGCCGTAAGGATGGTGCCTATGAGCAGGAACAGCAGGATGGTTCCGTAGTTGGTCTTGAAACTGGAGAAGAATGCCACCACGGCAGGCTTGCTGGCCAGATCCATCTCCACGCCCGTGGCCTTTAACATGCCCAGGGCGAAGAGCAGGAAGCTTAAGCCGAAGAGGAAATCTCCCAGATAGCGCTGCTTACCGGTTTGGATGAGGACGATACCCACCAGGAAGACGGGCCATACCACATTGGCCATGTTGAAGGAAAAGCCTGCCGACATGATCCATGCACTCATGGTGGTACCGATATTGGCGCCCATGATGATGGAAATGGCCTGCGTAAGGGTGAGCAGGGCTGCATTCACGAAGGAAACCGTCATGACGGTGGTTGCGGCCGATGACTGGACCGCGACGGTAACAAGGGCACCGGTAGCCACTCCGGAAAAACGGTTGGTGGTCATGGCTCCCAACAGATGACGGAGCTGGGGACCAGCCATTTTCTGCAGGGCTTCGCTCATCACCTTCATACCATAGATCAGAAGGGCGATGGAACCCAGGAGTTTCAAAACGATTAGCATATACTAGAGAATAATCTATTTGCAAAGATAATAATTTTTTGCAAAGGTTTGACGGAATATGTATATTCGCGACATGAGTATCATCCGTTTTACATCCATCCTGTCCCTTATGGGTCTGATAGCCTGCGGGAGCGGTTATAAAGACCTGAATATCAATGAATTTGAAGAGACTGTCTCCCATGGCTCCACTGCCTTGGTAGACGTCCGTACCCCGGAGGAATACGCCGAAGGACACCTTCCCGGCGCCTCCAACTGTGACTGGAAGTCGGAAGATTTCCTGTCACAGATGGAATCGGCCTTCCCTAAGGGGACGCCCATCGCCCTCTACTGCCGGAGCGGAAGACGCAGCGCGGAAGCCGCCGCCGCCCTTTCCAAAGCCGGATACACCGTCTGCAACATGCTGGGAGGTTACCTGGCCTGGACGGAAGCCGGAAAGCCCACTACCAAATATGAGGTGGAGACCTTCTTCACCCGGGAAGGCAACCCGGTGGCCATCACCCTTATCAAGCACGGCACCCTGGCCCTTTCCTACAAGGGAAAGACCATCCACGCGGATCCGGTGAGCGGTCTGGGAAAACCCACGGACTATGCCGCCGAATTCCCCAAGGCCGATGTAATCCTGGTCACCCATGAGCACGGGGACCATTTTGACAAGGAAGCCATCGCCGCCCTGTATGAAGAAGGGAAAACCCAGTTAATCACCAACGCCCGCTGTGCCGAAATGCTGGGCTGGGGAGAGGTTATGGCCAACGGAGATGCGGGAAAGATCCTGGAAGAGATTGACATCCAGGCCGTTCCCGCATACAACTATACAGAAGGCCGCACCCAGTTCCATCCCCAGGGCAGGGACAATGGCTTTGTGCTCACATTCAACGGCCTCCGCATCTACATTGCCGGAGACACGGAAGACATTCCGGAGATGGCCCTCATCAAAGACATCGACGTGGCTTTCCTCCCCGTCAACCAGCCCTATACCATGACGGTGGAACAGTGCGTTAACGCAGCCAAGGTCCTGAATCCCAAAGTGCTCATCCCCTATCACTTCGGCCAGACAGACCTTTCCTCACTTCCCGGGCAGCTTCCCGGCATCCAGGTGCTCCTCCGCCAGATGCAATAAGGCCTACAGATTCATGAAAGGAAGATCCTTGGCCTGCTCCATCAGGAGTGCGGCCATGGATTCGTTGCTCTCCGAGGGACCGTACAGCTCGTCAAACATGAGGCGGATGATGGCTTTCCCGCCGCCGCTTTTCATGATGTGGGCGATACAGACATCCTGGGGTCCCACGGAAGAGGAAACGATATCCAGGTCCGTAAGGCCCATCTGGTAGCAGGCTATCTGATAGGCGGCTTCGGAGTTCTCCTTTATCATCCGGGCCACATCTCCCAGTGTCTTGCAACCCAAGGCCTTAAAGATGGTAAGATACGGCATCAGGGACACTTCCTGGATTTCGGCCTGGTTCATGGCGGCGATACGCCGGTTAAGCGGGCCGAAAGGATTCAGCCCCAGATAACTGCGGAAGGTGTCACCGTCCAGCGGAACCTCGTCCAGATTGCCGGACGCGACCAGCGCCTGCATGCGCCGGCGGTAGTCCGTAAGTTCCGTCCGTATACGGCTGAACTGTTCGTCCACCAGCTCCAGCATGCCCGCCAGCTGGTTGATATTGCGGATATAGTAGCGGGGAATCTCCACCCCGGACTTGTAACCGGTATCGTGATCCAGCGTGGACCAGGCATGCTGCAGGATGGTTCTCATCTGCACTTCAAAACGGTATGGGAGACCGGGCGTCCGGCATATATAGTGCAGGGACAGATAGCCGAAGCTGTCCAGATCCAGCAGTTTCCGCTTGTCTACAGAATCCTCCCAGTCCACCTCGAACAGGCGTTCTATGGCCGATGCCACCTTGTCTACGTCGTCCAGATAGAAGGTAATCACCCGCATGCCGAGGATGTCGGTTATATCGGCCAGTGATTTGTACTTGGCGCCCTTCAGTTCCAGTTTCCCGGCCAGGGAATCCTCCGTTTTTACACGGGATTCCACCGCCGCCACAAGGATGCCGGCGTCGGACAAACACTTCCGGACCTTATCTTCAATCTCTTCCCGTTTTTCCTTGAAAATGGGAAGATGGGCCCGATATTCCTCCAGGATGGACTCTGCGTGTGAATCTAATGCGTACATAAAGGGATGGGATTAAGGATTGGAAGGACGGCCCATACGCGGCGGAGTGGCAGGGCGCAGGGGTTCACCCATGGCGGAAGCCTCCACATCGGCCTCGTCCAGCTTGAATACCATGAATTCCGGCTTTTCGGCGGTATAGGGGGTCCATTCGCCGCCATCGGGGCCGTTGGGGTCTCCGTACTTGGCAAAATTGGTCCAGTAAGTGAGTTCCTTTTCCGCCAGGTCCCAGTCACCCTGGGTCCAGGGACGCCAGCAATGTTCCAGGGACTTGAACACAAACCACAGGTCCGAAGAGTGGAAAGCGCCCTGCAGCACGTTGGAGCGGCCATCCGTGGGCAGCGGACGGGCAAACTGGTACGCATAGGCCTTGCCGCCCATTTCCTGCCGGTTCAGGCAGAATTCACTGATCTGGCCGGCCATATTGCCGGAGTCGTTGAGCGTAAAGCCGATCATGTAAGGGATCTGCGCCAGCGAGCCGTCGACGCAGGCTTCGTCGAAGGTTTCCTTGAGCACATAGCCGTCAATATACGGGCTGATGGGCATGGCGGACAGGATGCTGCGCTTGCCGGTGGCCGAGGTATAGAGGGTGCCCATGGCATAGATGGTTTCCGTAGAAGCCCTGCGCAGGGCGGCGAGGTCCTTGAATCCGGCCCAATCGGCCACTTCCTTCACGGAGGCTTCCGCCTCGGCGAGCGTGGCCTGCGTCTGTGCAGGCATCACCGGACCGCCCGGGAACATGGGCTGGGCGGGTTTCCGGGGATCTACCAGGCCGCTGCCGCTCATAATTACAGCCTTGTTGAAGAGGCCCTTGGTGAGCGGAGAGGCGCTGAGGAACTTGACGCTGCGGGAACCGGCGCTCTGGCCGAAAATCATCACATTGTCCGGGTCTCCGCCGAACTGGGCGATATTCCTCTGCACCCAGCGCAGCACCTCAATCTGGTCCAGCGTTCCCCAGTTGCCGGTGGCATGATCCGGGTCTTCGGCCGACAGTTCGGGATGGGCGAAGAAGCCGAACGGGCCCACGCGGTAGTTGAACGATACCAGCACCACGTCCTTGCCGCCCCAGTATTTGCCGTCGAACTCCGGCTCACTGCCCCAGCCTTCGCGGAGGCCGCCGCCAAAGATCCATACGGCAACCGGGAGTTTCTTGTCCACCTGGCCGGGCGCCTTGGTCCAGACGTTCAGGTACAGGCAGTCTTCGCTGTACGGGGCTTCTTCCCCGTATCCCCATTCTGTGGTATAGCCGCCGGGATAATGGGCAGCCTGGAACGGCGGATGGCCAAACTGGTCACAGACGCGGACGCCTTCCCACGGCACCACGGGCTGGGGGGCCTTCCAACGGTTCTCTCCGATGGGCGGAGCGGCATAAGGGATGCCGCGATATACATAGACACCCGGAACATCCTCCAGGACAACACCCTGGATCTGGCCTCCTTCTATGGTGAGGACAGGATTATTGGGAGCGGACTGGCATGCGGCCAGGGCCAGGGCCAATACGCTTAATAACAAACTACGTTTCATGAGCTCAGGTTTTAAATGAAAAAAGGAGGCCGGAGAAAAGGTCCGGCCTCCTTATTGATTCAGAAGAACTTAGTAGCTTACCATCGGCTCCAGCTCCTTGGCCAGGTCGATGTACTTCTGGATTTCCTTCTCCACGGGAGTGCGCTTGCAGAGGTGCTTCTCCTCGTTCACTTCCAGCATCTTGGCAGCCAGGTTGGCGGCGTTGCGGTTGCGAAGTTCCTTTACGGTATCTACACCGGCGGCTTCCAGCAGCTCCGAGAACTGAGGGCCGACGCCCTTGATGCGGAACAGGTCTGCGTGGTTAACCCAGGTGAGGATGAGGTCTCCGCGAATACCGGTTTTCTCTTCCAGAGCCTTGCGGCCCTTGGCGCTGGCGCCTTCTGCCAGAAGCTGGTCCACGGTCTCGATACCCGCGGCAATTAGCTTCTCTGCATACACGGGGCCTATGCCCTGAATGTCGATGATTTTGTAGGTCATATCAGTAGTTTTAAAAGGTTATGTCCTTAAATGGTCTCCCAAATATAATAAAAATTACGATAAAAAGAAAAATTTTTCATATATTTGCATTGAAACCGAAAAAAGATGGACCTTTGCCCTTTGGACGCTGAAAAGATTTACTATTCCTCGGACCTCCTCACGCTGGAGTGCGAGGAGGGTCCGGTGACGCTCAAGATGAGCGAATGGCTGCAGCGGGATCCGGTAAGAATCCATAAGATGATTGTCAAGGAAAAGGCCCTGAAAGTGGACCAGATGGAGGTTTTCGCCCCGCTGGTATCCAAACTCCGCCGGGCAGACTACGAGTATTACCGCCGCATTACCGGCCTCAAGATGATTATAGACTTTCCCGGGTTCTCGTCGGAAGTGGAAGCCAAAATCCCCTACGACACGGACCCCATCGCCTTCTACAAGTGGTGGCGCAAGGGAAAGAACGAATACAAGGTCTATCTGTCTCCCGCCTATCAGTTCAAACTGTTCCAGAAGGTATCGGCCATGGAACCCAAAGTCATGCTCAAGAAAGACATCGACTTTGTCAAAAACTTCTGATTATGACCCTGCAAGATATTCTCGGAGTCCCCACGGCCCCTTCGCAGGAAGAGCTTGGGCGGGACATCTGGGACGACGAATATTGCCTGAGCTACTCCTCCGACGGGAAGCGCCTCCTGGATGCGGAGAACTTCCCCTCCGAAGTAACGGTGAAAGAAGGCTGCGAGATTATCTGTGACGATGTCTTCGCCTTCCAGGACTATATGGCCGAAAGGAATATCGGCGAAGAGATTCCGCTGGAGGAGCGTTCCTCCTTCCTGGAAAAGATCAAGCTTCCCGCCTCCGTCACCCACATTGGGAAAGGCGCTTTTGCCGAATGCGGGGAACTGCTTTCCATCAAACTCCCCACGAGCCTTCTGAGCATAGGGGAAAGTGCCTTTGCCGATTGCTGGCAGCTGGAAAAGATAACGCTGCCCGCCGGGACGCGCGTAATCGGCCCCCGGGCCTTCCAGGGCTGCGTGAACCTGTTCCAGGTCCGGCTGAACAAGGCGCTGGAATACATTGGGGAAGACGCTTTTGACGACTGTGAGAGCCTGGAGACCATCCTGGTCCCGCACGGCCAGCTGGACCGCTTCCTGCAACTGCTTCCCAAGGAACTGCACGAGTTTATAGAAGAATTATGACCGGACAGAATTTTACCGTGGGCCACGACGGTCCCCTGCTGCAATACCTCTTTGAGTTGTTCCCCGCCCAAAGCCGCACGGGCGTGAAGAATATGCTGTCCAAGGGACAGGTCCTGGTGAACGGGGAAAGCCGCACCGCCTTTGACCAGCCCCTTTTCAAGGGCGACAAGCTTACGGTGCTGCCCAAAGGCATTTCCATTGCCCGTGCAACCCGTTCCGACGCCCGGGAAGAAGTGGAGAAAGCCGGTGTGAAGATCCTCTTCGAGGACGAGTACTATCTGGTGGTGGACAAGCCCTCCGGCATGCTCTCCGTCTCCACCTCGCGCGGCAGTGCCGCCAAGTCCGGCCACCGGGAAAAGACCCTGTATGCGCTGCTCAACGCGTATGTGAAGGTAAACGCCCGTATGCAGCGCAAGGAAGACCTTCTCTCTGGCGTTACACCGGACCGTTCCACCGCCAAGGTATGGATCGTGCACCGGATAGACAAAGGTACCTCCGGGGTACTGGTCTTTGCCAAGAGCGAGCGGGCCAAGGACATCCTCCAGAGCAAGTGGAAGAACCTGGTGCTGGAACGCAAGTACGTGGCCTTCCTGGAAGGCCGGCTGGAGAAGCCGCAGGGTGCCGTTCAAAGCTGGCTGGTGGAGAATCCCAAGTCGCTCAAGATGAATTCCTTCCAGGAAGAGGTCAAGGACGGCCAGCTGGCCATCACCCATTACAGTTCGCTGGGGCAGTTCCACCGCGGCCGTTTCACCTACACCCAGGTGGAGTTCTCGCTGGAGACCGGACGCAAGAACCAGATCCGCGTCCACGCCAGCGATCTGGGCCACCCCATTGCCGGGGATGACAAATACGGGGCCCAGACAGACCCCATCCGCCGCCTGGCCCTGCACGCAGCCTCGCTGGTATTCCGTCATCCTTTCACCAACCACACCGTCCGTGTGCTGTCTCCCCTGCCGGAAGCCTTCAACCGTTTCGAGCCCATAGAAGGATGAAGCGTTTTGCCCGCACAGAACGGCTGGTGGGGCCGGACGGCATGGAAAAGCTGTCCGCCGCCAGGGTTATCCTGTTTGGCATCGGGGGCGTAGGCAGCTGGTGCGCGGAGGCCCTGGTGCGCAGTGGCATCGGCCGGCTCACCATCGTGGATCCGGACTGTGTGGAAGAAAGCAATATCAACCGGCAACTGCCTGCCACAAGCGCCACCGTAGGGCGTCCCAAAGTGGAAGTCCTGCGGGAAAGGCTTCTGGAAATCAACCCCGACGCAGACATCACCGCCCTTCGCCTCCGCTATGAGAAAGGGGCCGATTTCCGCCTGGCAGAATACGACGTAATCATCGATGCCATCGATTCACTCACGGACAAAATGAACCTCCTGCTGGAGGCATCGGCCGCTCCGGGAAAGGTTTACTGTTCTCTGGGCGCCGCCTGCAAAACCGACCCTACAAAGGTACGGGTAGCCGATTTTTTCTCCGTGAAGGGCTGTCCGCTGGGTGCCGCGCTCCGCAAAAAGATGCGGAAGAACAAAACCCTTCCCCTGAAACCCATCCTCTGCGTCTATGACGAAGAGGTTCTTCCCAATCTGGGTGCGCCGCAGGACCCCGGTCCCGGAAAGGCCGTAGCCAACGGGACATTTGCGCATATCACAGGAATCTTTGGCTTTACCCTTGCGGGGCTGGCTATCCAAGGCATTCTGGGCACAAACCCTTGAGCAGATAGCTGGCTTCCTGCACGGCATAGCCTTCCGGTGCCTTCACCGGCGGGATGGGCGTATCGTCCAGGCAATAGGTTTTGTGGCACTTGAGGCAGTAGAAGTGTACGTGCAGGTCGTCGTCCAGGTCTTCGTGGTGGCTATGGCAGAGTTCATAGCGCACCGGATCCCCGTCCAGCATATGGACCAGATGTGCGTCCCGGAACGTTACCAGCGTACGGAAGACTGCGCTTTTATCCACCGTCTCCAGCTTCTCCTCCAGCTCCATCAGGGACAGGGGGCGCCGGCTTTCCTGCAGGGCCCGGGCCACAAGCAGGCGGTTGGCCGTTGGCTTAACGCCGTGATGCTCAAGCAGTTCCTCCAGACTCATAGCAGTTCCTCCAGAAGCGCCTTGCAGTGGCCGGGCAGGATGATGTGGTGATTGCCGATGGGATTGGTAAGGAAGTAGCGGGCGTCTTCCGGCTTCAGGCGCAGCACCACCTGCGTGCGGCAGAGGTTGTCTTCGTACTGGTTGTAGAGGAGCTCCCCTTCGGCCGCAAAATGGCGGTCCAGTTTTCCGGAGAGCTTGAAAACCGTTACCGGACCTTCCGGCATTTCTCCATGGATGCCCACGCCGATTCCGGATTCGAAATGCGTGTCATACTGCCAGTTCCCTACCAAATTGAACGGAACGGTGCAATGGGCGAAAAGCATCTCTCCGCTTTCCGCATCGATGCGGGAAGGATTGGCCTGGAAGCCCGTGCAGCCGGTGAGGGCCTGGGCCGCCATCATGGACAGCAGGGCGGGAACGTCTCCCTCGCAGGAAGCCGGGATACCATCGGCATTGAAAGAGGCCAGGGCCAGGCAGCCGGTGTTTCCCACCGTCGTGAGCAGGTCAAAGCAGCGGAGGGTGAAGGCGCTGAGCTCATAACGGTCCACCAGGGCCTTCAGCGCGTGATAGATTTGGGTTGCGCCGGGATAGGCCCTGCGGACCTTATCGGCCATGGGCTCATCGGCCGGAGCACTATCCTTCGGCGCTTTGGCAATTTCCTGCAGCAGTTCTTCCATGGGTATTTCCAGCAGCCGGGCACCCCATTTGTCCATAATGGCCATAGGATCGGCCTGGCTGGCGATGAGCCAGTCGGAAGGCTGGCCGATGACGCCGATCCGCGCCCCGTGCAGCTTCTTCCGGGCTTCGGCCACGGTTTCCAGCGCCCGAACCCGCGCCTGCAGATACGCCGGGGAGCCATGCAGCACCTCCCCCTTGAGCCCTTGCTGACGCAGATAGGAGAGGATTTCCAGTGATGCCGCCAGCGAGTTGCTCTTCCCGGAAGTGAGCAGGTAATAACGCTCCGTGCCCCGGGCCAGCATCTCCGGCAGCAGGCTCCGGAAAATGCCCTCCGCGCCGCCTGTACGCACATAAATAAGGTCCAGTTCGTGCGTGCCGAAGTCCGTGAAATCGGCCCCGCGGAAATCAAAGTCTCCCTCCGGGAAAACGCCCTTCAGGAATTCGTCGCTCATTCGCGCAACACTGGCCTCGTCATGAAGGCCCGATGTAATGGTATATACTGCAGTCATGGGAAACAAAAAAAGGGAAAGCTGATTACATCGCACCGCTACGACCTCCTACCCTTGCTACATTCCTGTCCTGGGGGAATTCAGAGGGAGCTGGTCGTGTAAGACTTTCCCAAGGCAAAGGTAGCCATTTTTCAGGAACTACCAAAAATTAAACTTTCAAACTGTCAAAAATAAAAGGAAGCAAATCGTCTACACAGAAGAACTTGCGGATGCGTTTGCTGCCCACCAGAATGATTTTCAAGGGCTTGCCCTGCTTCTTCTGGTATTCCGCCATTACCTGCCGGCAGGCGCCGCAAGGGGATGCGGGACTTTCGCAAAGAACGCCATGGTCGCTTCCGGCGATGGTGAGGGTATCCATGGCCACGTCCGGATAATTGGCATTGGCCCAGAACATGGCCGTACGTTCTGCACACAGACCGGAAGGATACGCCGCATTCTCCTGATTGGCCCCCTTGACAACGGTGCCGTTTTCCAGGAGCAGCGCTGCGCCCACCTGGAACTGGGAATACGGAGAATAGGAGCCCTTCTGGGCCTCCAGGGCCGCTGCAACCATCTTTTGATCTTCCAGGGACATTTCCTCTACGGAAGCATATTCCTCATAGCGGATGTTTATCTTCTTTTCAATCATGTGGCTTCTGTTTTTCCTTAAAGTTTTACAAGATAGGCATTTTTTTTCAATAATCGCTTTTTTTGCCTCAAAACCGTACGTCAGAGACGTCTTTCCCGCTCAATTACCCCCACCCCCCTGGTCCCCAGCCGCCCCACCGGTGCCTGCCAAGTGCAATTTGGGCCGATTTTGCACTTGAGACATGCTGCCAGGTGGTTGCCAAGTGCATTTTAGGCCGATTTTGCACTTGATACATGCTGCCAGGTGGTTGCCAAGTGCATTTTTGGCCATTTTTGCACTTGGTAACCTGTTTTATTTGGCGGAAAGAGGATAAAGCGTGTCAACTTTGGATTTGGAAAGGCCGGTTAACCGGCATAATTGACCATTCGAAGCATGATAGCGGTTCCGGAGCAGGACGGCAAGTTCTTTCTGCTGTGATTCCGGTAACTCCTGCGGGGTTTTGACACCAAACTGTCTTTCACACATTTGTCTGGACAACAGAAACATCTCATCGTCGGAAACGCTGGCCGATTCACCATACATGTTTGCCATCTCCACTTGCGCCTCTATGTTTTTCAGCACCCAAAACAAAAACTTCCGGGCACTTCCAAATAAGGATTCGACAAGCCGATAATTGACAAAACTCTCCGGGAGGATTAAATCACCGGAAACCCACAGCCCCTCTGGGAGTACCATATCGGCAGAACGCGTAATCCGCCGACGGTCCCGGTAACTAAGCTCGGCAGCGGGGATGCCATTCTGGAAAGACAAAAGAGAATTAAAGTATAGAAAACCGCTGCACCATTGATAGGCAAAGAGATTGATGTCATCCCGGACCACGAAAGGATTGCGGATTACATAAGCTATTTCATCCCGGAACTGTTTCAGAGTTGTTATGGCTTGTATCCCGCAGCAAACCTTTGAGATGCATTTGGCTTTCCCTTTACCCGACAAGTATCGTTTCAGCCGTTTTACCAGCAGATCAAAGAAGGCATTCCCATTTAACACGGCCCCCTTGAAGATAATATGGAGATGGTTGCTCATCAGGACATAGGCCAATACTTCCAGATTTACTTCCCGGGAAACGAGTGCGATCATGTTAAGGATTACAGTCCGGTCTTCATCACAATCCATCAGGACATCGTTCTCCAAAGGCGATGTATACAAATGGAAGAAAGGCCCGGACTGGGCAAATAGCCTTTCCAGCTGGTATTCCGAAGGTTTATTCATATAGTATCTTTTTTTGCAAACATAACGACAAGGAACTCTTCCTGCAAATGCATGGCAGACTTCCAAAGTCACTTTTAGCGGTTTATTACGAAGTTTGCTGTATTTTAATGCAGTTCGGTTGAAATAATGACCACATTCATTTTCTTTTTATAGATTTGCCAAGTGCATTTTAGGCCGATTTTGCACTTGGGGCCGTGAAGTGTTGGGGAAATTCGTTATTTTTGCAGACGTAATGGCGGACAACAGCAATATCAAGGTGTGTGTGGGGCTTTCCGGCGGGGTGGACTCGTCGGTGGCCGCGTACCTGCTCAAGCAGCAGGGGTACGATGTGTTTGCCATGTTCATGCAGAACTGGCACGATGCCGATGCCACCCTGCACGGGGACTGCGAGTGGGAGGAAGACCGCTTTGTGGCGGAGATGGTGGCCCGGAAGATAGGCATCCCGTTCTACTTCGTGGATTTGAGCCGCCAGTATCGCCAGCGGGTGGTGGACTATATGTTCAGCGAATACGAAAAGGGCCGTACACCCAATCCGGACGTGCTTTGCAACCGGGAAATCAAATTCGACGCCTTCCTGGAAATTGCCCAAAAATACGGGGCCGATTATGTGGCCACCGGGCATTATTGCCGGAAGGAAGAGGGCCCCGACGGGGTATTCCGCATCCTGGAAGGAACAGATCCCAACAAGGACCAGACCTACTTCCTGTGCCAGCTTTCCCAGGAGCAGCTTTCCAAGGCCCTGTTTCCCATCGGCCATCTCCGGAAGCCGGAAGTGCGGCGTATCGCCAAAGAGGCGGACCTGCCATCGGCCGATAAAAAAGACTCCCAGGGCATCTGCTTTGTGGGAAAGGTGGATCTGCCTACATTCCTGAAGCAGAAACTGGCCTCCGTAGAAGGCGAAGTCGTAGAGGTTTATGATCCCTACTTCGCTACGGACGCTCTTTACCAGTGGCAGCAGGAAAAGCTTACCGGACTGCTGCGGGAGGGCGTTTCGCTGGACAGGACCGTGCATTATGCGCCGGAGGAAAAAGTGCTCACGACCGACGGGGAGCCTCTGGGAGAATGCCCGTTCGACGCTTCCGGGATCGCCGGGCTTTCAGACGAAGACCTGCAGCGTCTCTCGCAGCCGTTGCATTATAATCTGACTTTTGAGACGGAGACCTACCGCAGCGGCCGTAAGCATATAAAAAAGACCCGGTACAAGGAGAACCCCTGCGGCCGGATCGTGGGAACGCATGAGGGGGCGCAGTTCTATACCATCGGCCAGCGGAAAGGACTGGGCATCGGCGGACATGCAGAACCGGTCTTTGTTATCGCCACGGATACCCAGGCCAACCGGGTGTATGTGGGTGAAGGGCATAACCATAAGGGTCTCAGCCGATTCTGCCTGCGCGTTGAACCGGAAGAGATTCACTGGATCCGCACGGACCTGGCCATGGCGCCCGGAGAAATCCGGCGTTATCGCGTACGCATCCGCTACCGCCAGCCGCTTCAAAGCGCTACGCTCCTGATGCGGGAAAGCGGGCTTTATATCCTCTTCGACAAACCTCAGCGCGGGATCTCTCCCGGCCAGTTTGCCGTGTGGTATCGGGACGACGAGATGCTGGGCAGCGGCGTTATTTGAGCAGCAGATGCTCCAGGCCCAGTTTGGGCACAAAATGCACCCCTTCCTTCCTGTAGTATTTCAGGTCCGGTTCCGGGCCTTCGGCCGGTATCAGGAAGATGTTTTCGGCCGGCTTGCCGATGGCTATCACGGCAACGGGCTCCAGGGGTAGCTTCAAGGCTTCCCTAAGCGCTTCCTTCTGGAAATTGAGGATAAAGATTCCGCCCAAACCCATTTCCACGGCTTTGAGGAGGATGCTCTGGCCGGCGAAACCCAGGTCTATATCAATGACTTTATCTTCCGGAACACTGCTGCAGACCACCAGGAAGGCTTTGGGTTCCATGCCGGGCTTGGGCAGATGCTCCTGAGGAAGGGCCGCACCCAACTTAATGAGCGGCAGCACCTTATCGGCCTCCTCTTCCGTCACCAGACAGTACCGGAGCGCCTGCCGGTTCATTCCCGAGGCAGCCAGTGAAGTCACCTTCACCAAGGTCTCCAGCTCTGCCCGGGTCACTTTCCTGGCCTGGTCGTAGCCCCGGTAACTGCGGTTCCGGTGCAATAACGTGTCCAGCGTGGGGTTCTTATGCCGCACCACCGTTTTCCGCTGTCCCTCCAGTTCTTCCTGCCTCTTTTCCAGATAATTGTCTGCCATATCCAATGCTTTTCTGCAAAAATAACGAATTTCCCCAACACTTCACGGCCCCAAGTGCAAAATCGGCCCAAAATGCACTTGGCAGGCACCTGACTGCATGTCCCAAGTGCAAAATCGGCCTAAAATGCACTTGGCAAGCGTCTCAAACAGAAAAATGCGTATCTTTGCAACGCTATGCCCAGTTACCTGCAAATAGAGAACATCTCCAAGAGCTACGGCCCCAAGGTGCTGTTCCAGCATATCGACTTCAACATCAACGAAGGCGATAAGGTGGCGCTCATTGCACCCAATGGTACGGGAAAGACTTCGCTCCTTAGGATCCTGGCGGGGAAAGATGCATCGGACAGCGGTGGCAAGGTACTGTTTCTCAAGGATATCCGCATCGCTTTCCTGGAGCAGGAGTACGACTATGACCCGGAGAAATCCATCTTCCGGCAAATCATGGACTCGTCGGTCCAGTGGACGGAGCATCTGGACACGGACCACCTGTGGCAGTACGAGCTCCGCGTAACGCAGCTGCTCACCCAGTTTGGCCTGCCGGATCCGGAAAAGCCCATGAAAGACCTGTCCGGCGGCGAGGTCAAACGCGTGGCACTCACGCAGATGCTGGCCTCGGAGGCCGATTTCTACATCATGGACGAGCCCACGAACCATCTGGACATAGATGCCATCGAGTTCCTGGAAAGCCATCTGAAACACAGCCGATGCACCCTGTTCATGGTCACGCACGACCGCTATTTCCTGGACCGCGTGTGCAACACCGTGATGGAAATGGACCGCGGCAACATCTACATCTATCGCGGGGACTACATGAACTTCCTGGAAAAGCGCCAGGAAAGGATAGACAACTATAATGCTGAGACCGAGAAGGTTAGGAATATCTACCGACGGGAACTGGAATGGATGCACGCCTCCCCCTGCGCCCGCACCGGCAAGGCCAAATACCGCAAGCAGGCCTTCTGGGAGATCAAGGAACGGGCCGATGACAGCTACATCCAGAAGAAGGTGGACCTCTCCGAGACGCAGGCCAAATCCACCTACCTGGGCAACAAGGTAATCAACTGCAAGGACGTGAGTTTCTGGTGGGAGGACAAGTGCTACCTGAGCCATTTCAGCTACAATTTCCAGCGTTACGAGCGGGTGGGCATCGTGGGCCGGAACGCCGCCGGGAAGACTACCTTCCTGAATCTGATCACCGGAGGCTGGCGTCCGGAACTGGGCGGAACCTTTGAAGGCGTGGTGGAACTGGGCGAATCTCTTAAAATTGGCTATTACCACCAGAGCGGAATCAGCTTCAAACCCGGCCAGACCGTGCTGGAAACGGTGAACGACACCCACCTGCTGGGCCGATTCCTGTTCACGCACGACATGCTCAACAACCCCGTGGAAAGGCTCTCCGGTGGGGAAAAGCGCAGGCTGTACCTGCTTACCATCCTCCTGCAGCAGCCCAATTTCCTCATCTTGGACGAGCCCACCAACGACCTGGATATCGTCACCCTGGACATCCTGGAAGAATACCTGCTGGAATACAAGGGCTCCCTGGTGATAGTGAGCCACGACCGTCACTTCCTGGACCGCCTGGTGGACCACCTCTTTGTGTTCTGCGGAGACGGCGTTGTAAAAGACTTCGTGGGCAACTACACGGAGTACAGAACCTTCATCAAGGACTATGAGGCTGCGCAGAAGGCCGATGAAAAGCCGGCGCAGACAAACGTCAAGGCCAAGACGGCCAGCCCCCGCAAACTCTCCTGGAAGGAGCAGCAGGAGCTGAAAATGCTGGAGGAACGCCTCCCGGCGCTGGAAGCCGAAAAGGCCAATTTAGAAGCGAGGCTGTCCAGCGGAACGCTCAGTGCCGATGAACTCCAAAAGGCCTCCAGCCGGTACGGCGCCCTGCAGGAAGAGTTGGACGAAGCCGAGATGCGCTGGCTGGAACTGTCTGAAATTTAACGGATTCCGTACAAATAGGCCAGCAGGGCCGTCTTTCCCCGCATGGTTTCACGCGGAGTGAATTCCGAATTCACCCACATGTAACGCTGGTTGAAATAGCTTTCCTGCCGGGGCCATCCGCCGTCATCCCAGGAAGGGTAGCAGCGGTCCAGCAGGATGCGGGCGTCTCCTCCATCCCCCCGTGACCAGGTTTCCGTCCCGTTAAAGGGAGTCTGTCCGGGAAAAGTACCGGGATCGCCGTCATTCCGGCCGGGCGAATACACATCGGTGATGTGCCGCTGCCCCAGGCCGGTCATTTCCACGATATTGCCGGGATTACGTCCCAGGCCCCAGCCGGCTTCGTCGTACATGGCCTGCTCCAGTTGCACCCGGCGGGCCGGATCCTGGCAGAGATAGTGAGCCAGAATTACCAGCTGCAGGTTTTCATTCGTAATCCAGCGGTTGTCGGAAGCGCTGCGGCGGGAAGGCCGTTCACGCGAAGGCGCCAGATGCTGCTCTTCGGCCTGGGTCTCCACATCGGCCCGGATGCCGTTATACCAGTTGGGATAATGGCGCTCCCACGGACAGATTACATAGGCCACGGCGGCCCAATACTGGCAGTGGGCATTGGTCCAGGCCCCCTGGACAAGCGGGAAGGAGACTTCGGCTGCCGCCATGTCCTCCCAAGCCTTGTCCCCGGTGAGGTTATACAGGAAAGCGGCGGCCATCTGCTTGAAATCCCGGCCCCGGAGCTGCCACTCACCCACCGCCTGGCGGTCGTCCAGCTGGTTCCATTCCTGCTTTTCGGCATAGCGGAAGGCGGTAATGGCTTCATTCCGGTAATAATCCCGCAAGGCCTCGTTTCCGCCAATCCGGAAAGCATCGGCCAGCATGGCGCAGTTGGCGGCATTGGCCCAGGCCGCCATGGTGGTGCTTCCGGCCTGGAACATCATGGTCCAGTCCCTGTCCGGATTGGTAACTCCCTGGGAATAACCTCCTTCCGCATCACGGATGCTCAGGAAGAAGTCCACCTCGTTGCGCACCTCGTCCAGCAGGTCCGGAATGCCATTGCCGCTTTCCCGGATGCCCAGATCGTCCTCTTCCTGCCGTCCGCCCGTGAGCAGATACGGCACCAGCAGGTCGTAGATATTGCTCACATGCGCCAGGTGCCGGTCCCAGTCCATGGCATCCGAATGGCCGCCCCGAACCTTGTCGTTGACGGGATTGCCCTTGGGCCGATGCTGATAGAAAGAAGAGGCTTCGGCTTTCTTGAAATGCGGTTCATCCCATACGTCACCGCGGTTCTTCCGCCAGTCCGGGTGCCAGGGCTGAAGGTCCGAAAGATACACCTTGAAACCCTCCGGATCGTTTTCCTGGAAACGCGGCTGGCGGGGTACCGGCCACACGCGGGCGGGCTCCATCGGCTCCCCTATCCGCATATAATAGTATCCCCGCACCGAATAGCGGAAAGGCTCCCGGTACAGGTCCCTCTCAATCACGAAGTCCATGCTGCAGCCCACGCCGTCCACCACCAGGCGGTAGCGGCCGGGAGTCGCTTCACGGAAGGCCAGGCTCCACACGGGAGATCCGGTCAAGTTCTTCTTACCAGCCTCATACTCAGACGCTTCCTGCGGTTTCCAGAAAGAAACCTTACCGACAGCGGTACGCTTGTTCGTACCCAGGTTGTAAAGCCAGACCTGCTTTCCCTCGAAGGAGCTGTAATCCCGGGGACCGCCGTCCCCCATCCAGTAGTAAAGGTCGGCCTTTTTGTCCCCCTCCGCGGGCGTATAGCCCAGGATATTTACGTGGATGGCTTCCGAGGGCGTATTCCAGATATCGAAGGTAATCTGGGCAGATGGCCTGTCGGAACCCGCCTCCGCCGGGATGGACACGGTATAGGTGTATCCCTGCTTCATGGCCGATGGCAGGCGCAGGAATATCCAATGGTCCAGTTCGCTCTTGAGCGTATGGTCCGTATTCATGGGTTTGGATTTGCGGAATACCGCAATGGCGGGCTTCCCGGAACTTCCATAGGCCGGATCCTGCCGGGAAACGATGTTCCAGGCGGCCCCGACCGAAGCCGGGTTGAAGCGGGGAAGGAAGGTCTTTAAGGTATCATCCCCCTCCATGAAAGTGTGTCCCAGAAACGCGCTGGGGCCGGTGCCGTTATCCCGGTAACGCACTTCTCCGTCACGGAAATGCAGGACTAAATATTCCTGGTCCAGGGAACGGACTTCTACCAGTTTTGTTGCCCCGCCCAGAAGCGGGAAGCAGAAAAGCAATAATGCCAAAAGAAGGGTCTTACGCATAATCCATTTGTTTTCAAGGGCTTAATTTAGCCATAATAAAACACAATCCAAAACTTTTTGATATGTTTCCATTTATTTGTACTTTTGGATATATGAAATACGTCCTTAATCCGCAGACGCATCCGCACTATAACATGGCCTTCGACGAGAGCCTGCTCAGCAGTCCTCCGCTGGAAGAGCCGGTTTTCTGCCTCTGGCAAAACCGGCCTTCCGTTATTATCGGCCTTAACCAGAGCGCCTATGCGGAGGTGAACCTCCCCTTCCTGGAGGCCAACGGCATAGTGCTGGCGCGGCGGGTAACGGGCGGCGGTGCGGTGTACCACGACTTGGGGAACCTGAACTACAGCATCGCCGGAAGGGCCCGGGACCTGGATGAAGCCGCTTGCCTGCAGTGGGTGGTGGAGACCCTGCGCAGCCTGGGCGTACCTGCCGAACGCACCGGACGCAACGATATCATGGTGGAAGGGCGCAAGTGCTCCGGCTATGCCAAACGGATGGAAAAGGACCGGATCCTGATCCACGGGACGCTGATGTTCGACGTGGACCTGGCCCGGCTCACGGAAGCCCTGGCCGTACCGGGAAGCAAACTATCGGCCGCCGGAATCGCCTCCGTTAGGAGCCGGGTGGCCAATCTGAAGGAATATCTGCCGCAGTTCCCATCGGCCGATACCTTCCGGCAGGCCCTCCAGGAAAAACTGGCCGGGAGCGACGGGGAAATTGTTCCCACCGAATCCTGGCTGCAGGCCGTCCAAAAGATGGCCGATGAAAAGTTTTCCACCTGGGAATGGAACTTCGGCCACTCCCCTTCCGCCGAATTCCAAATGCGCAGGAAATTCCCCTGCGGCACCGTGGAAGCCCGTTTTTCTCTTAAGCACGGCTGCCTGGACGGAGTTTCCTTCGGCGGGGATTTCATCGGCAACCGTCCCGCCGGAGAACTGGCGGAACGGCTGCAGGGTATTCCTTTCCGCCTCCCGGAGCTGGAATGCGCCCTCCGGGAAAGCGGCCTTTATTTTGAGCGGATGACACCCCTGGAAATGGCCGGATTCTTGCTTTCCGGGAAATAATTCAGTAAATTTGTGGGACGTAATGCATTTTTATCATGGAAAGTAAAGGCAAAGTAATTGGTTGGACCATTACCCTTATCATTCTGGCCCTTTTGGCAGGATTCTGCTATTTCAAATTCTGGTGGGTGTTCAGTGACGGCACCAAGACCGGAGAACTCAATTCGCTCACCTATACCGGATATATCTTCAAGACCTATGAAGGGGAGATCATCCTCACCGGATACGGCAACAAAAACAGCAACGGCACCGTCCAGTCCAAGAATTTCAAGTTCTCGGTGGCCGATAAGGAAGTGGCCGAACAGCTTATCCATCTTACAGGGCACCGTGTTACCGTCCACTATAAAGAATACAAAGGCACCCTTCCCTGGCGCGGCTATGAGCGGAGTATCGTAGACACTGTCACGGAATTGGAAATAGCCCCCGAACATACCTACGAACCGGCATCGGAAGAATTATTCCTATAAATCTGTAAAGGAGGAACTATTATGAAACGAATCATTTATCTGGCAGCCATCGCCTGCATGGCGCTGTTTGTTTCCTGCGAAAAAGAAGATGTCGTTTCCCATACGGGAGACGAAACTGGTACGTTATATGGCATCTGGACGCTTACCACCAAGAGTGAGATCACCCAGAAATCGGACGGCGGACAAGAGGTCGATGAGGTGGACTACAGGTCCCGTCACTTCTATCTGTCCCTGAGCGAGTTCCCCTTCCCCCACGCTATCGCCAAGAAAGGGAGCTTCACGCAGTTCGACCTGGATGACGTGGACGTGGATGCAGTAGGATTCACTTATAACGCCGAACAGAAGAAAATCAGTTTCAAGAAAACCCTCTGGCTCTCCGATGACTTTCTCACCTACAATATGATCCTGAGCGGCACCTACGACATCACCGAACTCACCAAGACCAAACTGGTGCTCCAGCAGAAGGAAATCACCGGCACCACCATTGCCTATACTTATCAGAAGGAAAAACAGAAGGAAGAATAATGAAAACGGCCCTTACCTTTCTCAGCGCCGTCCTTATCGGCAGTTCCCTGTTTGCACAGAACAGCGTCATCGACACCCGTCCCGCCCATGACGGAAAGGACCTCACCATGGAGGAAGCCATCTTCCAGGGTGTTGGTTATGCCCGCGCCGCGGCAGCCTGGATGAACAAGGATTTCTATGTGGTACAAACGCCCGACGGCGTTTTCCAGGGCCGGGTGGGCATCCCCTTCCAGCGCACGCCTTATGTAGCGGAAAGAAGGGAGCGTACCCGTTACAACATGGGAAAAGCGGGCTTTGGCATCCGTACGGAAGGGAATTCCATCTACGGCTTCAAGGACGGGAATGAGTTCCCGCTGGCCGTTTCGGAAGACCGGAACATCGTTTACGGCCAAACCGTGAGCCGGAACGAATTCGGCATCAACGCCGGCTATTACTGGTCACCGCAGGGAAACCGTCTGGCCTTCTACCGCAAGGACGAATCCAAAGTGACGGATTTTCCGCTCCTGGACATCCAGAACCGCACCGGAGAGCTCCGGCTCATCAAGTATCCCATGAACGGGATGGATTCGGAGATTGTGAGCGTCGGCATTTATGACTTCCGCACGGAAAAAACTATCTATCTGCAGGTTACGGACTTTACTGAGGAGCGCTTCATCACCAACATCAGTTGGTCTCCGGACGAGAAATACGTCTATGCGCAGGTGCTGGACCGCAGCCAGCATCACTGCCGGCTCAACCAGTACCGCGTCAGCGACGGATCCTTCGTCCGTACCCTCCTCACGGAGGACAACGACGCCTGGGTGGAACCGCTGGACCCGCTGTATTTCCTGAAAGGCCGCACGGACCTCTTCCTTTACCGGACCGACAACCGGGACGGCTACAGGAACCTGTACCTGGTGGACACGCTGGGTCAGATCCGCCGCCTCACCGCCGTGAATGCCGATGTGGAATACCTGGACAACAACGGAAGCGATGTATACTATACTTCGGCCGAAATTTCGCCCGTGGAGAACCATCTGTTCAAGATTTCCGTATCGCTGGCAGCCAGGGGCGGACTCAAGAAAGCCCAGTTCGGCAAGCCCGTCCGGCTCACCCAGGGCCGCGGCTGGCACTCCGTGAGCCTGAACGAGGACCTCGGCTGGTTCATGGATACCCGCAGCAACCTTAACACGCCGCTGGACATTACCGTCTGCAGTACGGACGGCAAGCAGTCCTTCCCGGTCATCAGCCTCTCGGACCCGCTCTCCGCATACGCCTCCTGCCAGGTGGAACTGGGCACAGTCCCCAGCGCCGACGGCCTGTACGAGAATTATTACCGGCTCATCTATCCCAAGGATTTCAATCCGGCCAAGAAGTACCCTGTGATCCTCTACGTTTATGGAGGCCCGCACACCCAGCTGGTTCAGGACTCCTGGCTGGGTCAGGTCAGGATGTGGGAAATGCTCATGGCCCAGAAGGGTTATCTGGTGTATATCCAGGACAACAGGGGCACGCCCAACCGCGGCGCAGCCTATGAGAAGGCCATAAACCGTCGCTGCGGACAGGAAGAGATGAAGGACCAGATGGTGGGTATCAACCGGCTCCGCAGCCTCCCCTATGTGGACGCAGAGCGTATCGGCGTACATGGCTGGAGCTATGGCGGCTTCATGACCATCTCCCTCATGACCACCTATCCCGATGTGTTCAAAGTGGGCGTGGCCGGCGGCCCGGTCATCGACTGGAAATGGTACGAAATCATGTACGGAGAGCGCTACATGGACAATCCGGAAACCAATCCGGAAGGCTTCCAGGAAACCTCTCTGATAGAGCATGCCAAGAACCTGAAGGGCAAGCTCCTCATCTGCCAGGGCGCCGTGGACAACACCGTGGTGTGGGAACACAGCCTCAGTTTCATCCAGGAGTGCATCGACAGGGAAATCCCCGTAGACTACTTCCCTTACCCCATCGCAGAGCATAACGTGCGGGGACGCAACCGTATCCATCTGATGGACAAGGTAACCCAGTACTTCGAAGATTACCTTTGATGCACCCCAAGTTCATCCTCTTCGCATCGGCCGATAAGCCCCTTGCCGGAACCTTTGTGTATGGAATGACCTTCCAGCACAAGGACCTGGTGAAGGGCTACGGGAAGGTGCACGGCGGCGGCTGGTACCAAAAGGATGACAAGCACAAAACCATGACCCTGTACGGCAGTTCCGGGGATTATGGGCAGCCGGATTTCAATTTCCTGAACCGTATCCCTTCGGAACTGAAGGGATACAGGTTTATCTTCACCCCCATACAGGGCCTGCCGGGCAATGAATTGCCCCTGGATGATGTGGAGTGGGTCTAGCCCTATTTGAAGTGTCCCAGTTTCTGGGAAGGCAGGGAGATCTTGAGTTTAAAGGTGGTTTTCCCCTTGTAGTACACCACGTCCAGCGTGGTGCCGTCGTTCTCGAAGAAAATGGAGCGGATGTATTTGTCCGTCCGCTTGTCCTTACACACGGGTTCACACCAGATCAGGTTCACATCTCCGCTCTTGCGTTCCACCTCGCAGAGGACCGTATAACCGCGGATGTCCAGCTGCGCCACGCTGCTGGTCTTTCCCCTTTCCTTCCTGGCCGACTGGCAGGCCTGGGCGATGGAAGACTCCGGATCCAGGCGGCCGAATACCAGTTTGGTCGCCGTCGTTTCGGCCTTGGGATTCTTCTCCAGCCACCAGCGGATGGATTCGTCCGTGAGCAGATCGGCCTTGGAGATCTGGACCAGGCCAGGGTTCTCCCGAAGCTTGTTGACCAACCAGGCCATTTCGGCCGATGAGGCCACGTTTTCCATCATCTCCGGGCTCTGGCCCTCGATCTTAAGGGAATCGGCCGACAGGGCATTCCCGTAAAACAGGGCCTGGTACAGCAGGTCTTCCTCCGGAACATACAGAGCCTCAACGTATTCCTTATATCCGTTGCGATAGGCGAAATACACGTAATTGCGCTTGGCATTGAACGGGGTGACTACCTCCATCGGCGACATCAGGATGAGAGAATCCGGCGGAGTGTCCTCCATGGTGTATACATCCAGGCGACGCACCTCCTCCAAGTTTCCCTCCGGCGTCAAGAAGCGGAGGGACAGGTCCTTGTCCAGGGCCAGCACATGGTCTACCTTATCCTTTTTCCAGCCCACCGCGTCCATGGCGGGTCCTGCCACGGAGAGCGCAGCCTCCTTGGTAATCTTGCTGAAATTGGCATCTACATACTCCAGATACAGCAGGGAGTCCTTCATCTGCTGCACTTTGGGTACATAGATGGACTTGGGATACTTCTTGAGGAACTTATCGGCCGCCTGAATGGTGGGATTCTTCATGGTGTTCCCATACAGTTTTTTCTCGGCCCGGGACTGGGCGTTCAGGCAAAGGGGCAGCAGCAAAAGTCCTGCAAGCAGAATGGCTCTTAGTGTCTTCATTACTGCAAAGATAAGAAAAAATAGTTTATCTTTGTAAGAGCTAATAACCCACAACCATGAAACGCAGGACCTTTATCAAGCTGGCGGCCATCACCCCTGTTGCAGCAGCTGCCCTTAACCCCATGAATCTTGCCAAAGGACAGATTCCTCCGGGAGGACGTCCTGCGCGCGGCGGATTCCCGCCCCGGGACCAGGGTCCCACTGAATATGTACCCACCGGCCCCGGCATCCAGGTAAGGTTCCTGGGAACCGGCGGCGCCGACTGGAGGGGGCCGGCGGAGAACGGGGAACTGCGCCGTCACGCCAGCATCCTGGCCGACGGAAAAGTACTGTTCGACTACACCGCCACATCGGCCGATATGATTCCGGAAGGCGTTCATCCTCAAGTGATTTTCTACACCCACTCCCATAACGACCATTATGAGCCCAAGCCGGCCCTGGAACTGGGCATCCGGCGCGTATATCTTAGCGAGACCTGGCTGGAACGGGCGACCAGGGACTTCCAGCGGGCTGCCGAACAGACTGGGATGCCCATGCCGGAGATCATCCCCCTAAAGCTGGGACAGACTGTGGAACAGGACGGGATTAAGGTAACTCCCCTTCCGGCTAACCATGCTTCCAATCACGTGGACGAGGAGACTTTCATCTATCTGATAGAGAAGGACTCCACCCGGCTGCTCTATGCAACGGATACCGGCGGACTCACCGCCAGGGCCACCGGATACGCCGGCATCGGCCAGTTCTCCTTTGAACGGAAGTTCCTCACCGGCATCATCATGGAAGCCACCATGGGCGTGGGCTACAAGGAAGACCAGCGCATCTTCTCCCACTCCAGCGTGGATCAGGTGGCCAGTACGGTCAGAGTCCTGTCAGAAAGCAGGAAATACCTCCCTGTGGAAGGGCAGAAGGTCTATATCACCCACCTCTCCAAAACCGCTCATACAGGCACCCAGGAGGAGATTGAGCGGAGCCTCCCCGCCCCCCTCAGCTGCGCCTACGACGGCCTGGAAGTGCTGTTCAGGTAAAAAGATTTGCAGAATCAGATTATTTCACCTATCTTTGCAATCCATTTCGAGGGCATAGCTCAGTTGGTTTAGAGCGCTTGCTTGACAGGCAAGAGGTCCGCAGTTCAAATCTGCGTGTCCTCACACAAAAAAAGACAGTCAGAAGGCTGTCTTTTTTTTGTGTCCTGTGGACTCAAGCGTAATGCTGTCTAAAAGCTCAGGGACAGGCCAACACCGCTGCGTGTGGGTCCAAACTGCCACACCGCGGCATAACCGTTCCGCCGGTTATAATCTTCGGCAATCCATTTCAAGCGGTTCTTTCCGATGAAGTAGAGGGCAAATCCCGCACCTAAGGTAAACCCTACGCTCCCGACTAAACTGCTCACAAGGACGACATCCCTTTCGTGTATGTGGGGAGAATCGATTGTGGCGGCATAAAACGCAATATCCGCAGTCAGTATACCGGCCCCGATAAAACCAAGAATAAGGCCGGTCCTGCGCTGTTTCTGTGCTCCCACGTAAGTATTGTAATATACCTCTTCTCCAATAAGGTTGTGAATGGCTTCTTCGGAGAGTGTGCTCCCGCCCATAGAAAAATCTCCCTTTCCAGTGTAATAAAGACGACCGGACTGTGAGCCACCGTTGTACTGGGCCAGGGCTGTCACGCAGGAGAGAAGAATCATCCCAGCGACAAGGATAAACTTGGTGATTAATATCATATTGCTCTACTTATTAATTGTTTACAAATATAAGAAATTCTATCTGGAAAGACATCTTTTCATCTTTTTTTTGTAAATATGACATCCTGTTGTATAATAGCTTTTTGCTGCCAATACACTTAGAATGCACAGAAGGCTTTATCCCGGAATGACGGGAAATTGAATAATCGCCAGAGACAGTAGCTCTAAGCGCAGCTGCCCCTGACAACAAACAAAAAAAACAGGCACCTATTTAATGGATAGGTGCCTGTTCAGAGCTCTCACTCATTCCAATTATTTCATTGCAAAGGTAGCAACTAATCCGATTTCTAAAAAAACTAATTTTACACCACCCGTGTACCGTTTTCATCATCCACGAAAATGCCTATTTTGTGGTAGAATCACTTGCGCTGTTCTCTCATAATTTAAACCGGTATAGTGGCAACAGGAAACTTTTTGCTAGTCTTTATAATAGATTGTGGCTATGTCTGTGTCATATTTAAAACTCGCAATGGTTTGTCCTGTCTTTAACCAGATTTCTGTTAAATCCTGATTATAGAGACAGTTTAAATAATTCAATTCTAAATTTGAGCTTACATCAAGACTTATCAGTTTGTTAGAAGAACATGATAGTTCTTTTAACAAACAACAAATACTAACATCGAGATATGTGAGTTGGTTACTTCCACAACTTATAGATTCAAGTTTCGAGCACTCTCCGAGATCGATGTGGCTTAGATGATTACCCGAACAGTTTAAAACTGATAGAGAAACACATCCATTTACATTGATGTTTGTAAGATGGTTCCCACCACATTGCAAGTTTTGAAGGTTTCTACAACCTCTTACATCAAGACTTGTAAGAAGGTTATTGAGAATTACGAGTTCTTGTAAGGATTCGCACCCATTCACATTAATGCAAGAAATAGTATTTCCATCACAATAAAGATCTATTAAGTTGGTAAAGCCTTCGAGGTCAAGGCTTTGTAACTGATTTCCCCCACAAAATAATCCTTGCAATGCGAAACAATTATTAATAACAAGACTTTCAAGTTGATTATTAGCGGCACCTAAGTATTGGAGTGACGAACAGTTACCTGCACTAATACTGACAAGCTGATTACCAGAACAATATAATTCCTGAATTGTAGTATTACCACTTATATCAATGCTCGAGAGTTGGTTCGCATCGCATGATAAACGTTTAAGGGTAGGGAAACCTCTTTTGTCAAAGGTGCTAAGCTGACTGTTATCACATGACAAAACCTCAAGAGATACGCACCCGTTAGCGTTTATATTATCAAGACTCTTCAAAGGATTATTGTCAACATATAATGTCTGAAGCGAAGTACATCCATTAACGTCTATACATTTCAATTGATTAGCACTTAGATTTAATTCTTGAAGTGAGGTATAATTACTTAAATCGTATTATGTTAATAGGTTGTCGTGTATATCTATCTTTTTTAACGAAGAACAATTGCTAAGATTAATGCAATCAAGTTGATTGCTACAACAGTTTAGTATCTGAAGTGTGGA